>Ga0153946_1000499_pt1 | contig 17263 bp, 21 predicted proteins | sample TSNJ030MetaG_FD_104751 | JGI IMG/M metagenome (GOLD analysis project Ga0153946, IMG submission 104751) | Attine ant fungus gardens microbial communities from New Jersey, USA - TSNJ030 MetaG | ecosystem: Host-associated > Fungi > Mycelium > Unclassified | place: USA: New Jersey, Wharton State... | reverse complement strand
TTGGATTGGACTACTACTTATACTACTTTTACAGTGGCTGTACTGCTACTAGTCCATGATCACATGTTCCTCCAGAATGTTCTACAACCTTGTGACCTTATCACATGACTTGGCTTCTTAAGTTCCCCTGCTATTTATATCTTAACCCCATTGTATGCTTTGAGGTTTTGGACTAAGTGTTCGAATGCACAGGAGACTTTTTCCTGCTCGGGGCTCTCATAACACTGATCCACCCTAGCCACCCTAAGGTCAATCTTGGCATGCCCTTTGCACAATCAACAAGACTCAAGATATATGTGTGCATAGAAGAAATGAATGATAGCAACAATGTGTCAACAAAGTAGGAAGAAGTCAAAAGAGAGAACTAGCTATGAATAGTAGGTAGTGCAATGGCAATAGGCCCAGCAATCATACTAATCAAATGAAATTACAGTCCTCAAAACTTATACACTCAAGCCACCGTAGCATTATTGAAAAGAAGCAAGTTGACAGTCTTTGCAGGCAAGTCAGACAACTGGCCGGGTGTAGAAACTGCCAGGACAGCCTTCTTTAACTGCGCTGGCGTGAGAGTTCCATCGGGAATGGGCGCGGTCAAATCAACAAACTTGGGGGCAGGCAAGAACGCGCTGATCCAGGACGGAAGAGCAGCACGAACGATAGTATAGATACCACTCCAGGGAGTCTGCGTGGTCTCAGAGGTTAACGAGATGAGCTCGCCCGACTTGTCAAATGTAGGATTAAAAGTTGCGGAGGGGTAAATGGAGAGGAAGTACGCTAGGAGGCCAACAGTATGGGGAGTTGCCATGGAAGTTCCGGAAATAGTATTAGTTGCCGTGCTACTTCCGATCCAAGTGGAAAGAATGTTTAAACCAGGGCCGAACACATCGACACATTTCCCCCAATTGGAGAAGTATGCCCGCTCATCTGCAAGAGTGGAGGCACCAACAGTGATGGCTTTCTCGGCTGCGGCAGGAGAGTAATTACATGCATCGCGATCATCGTTACCGGCAGCCACAGCAAAGTGCAAGCCAGCATCAACTGCACGATTGACAGCTGAATCTAGACTAGGGGATTTGCCTCCGCCGAGACTCATGTTGGCAACGGAACCCTTGTACTTGGTCTTGCCTGTGAGGGAAAACTCCTTGGCAGCTGCCGCTGCCTTTGTTGTAGCCTGTCGAACGGCCCATACGACACCGCCGACTACATCCGACATGGTGCCGCTGCCGTTAGAGCCAAGTACCTTGACAGCGATAAGGTTTGCCTTCTTAGCAACACCGTACTTGCGCGAACCGATTGTGCCTGCGCAGTGAGTGCCATGGCCATTGTTATCTTTGTCCTCGTCGTCGGGAATTGTCTTTCCCCAGCTTGCACGACCCTGGAACTCAAGATGCTGGACATTGATGCCGGTGTCAATAACGTAAACGTCGACACCCTCACCACCTTGGTCATCATACAAGTACTTGGTGAAAGTTCCAAAAGTAAGTTTAGAACGATGACTCATGCGAGCCAAGCCCTACAAAAGAGGATACGTCAGAGTTGCGACTTGATGGCTGAGGGGTCTCCCTCACCCAAGGAGCCGAATTTTGAGTCTCAAGCCGGGTTGTATGCACAATCTGATCTTTTTCGATGTATGCAACCTCAGGAGAGGCTCGAATCTTGTTGATGACATTGGCAGTGAAACGGCCCGCATAGCCAGTGAAAGGACCATCGTGTCGGATGCCAGATAAGTCATCCCCCACAAGCGGATCGTCTGAATGGATATCCTGGAGGAAATTCATGTGGTTCAACATGAGCTGGGGAGGCACGTCATCCTTGAAAGCGACGATGTACGAGTTGTTGACAGTGCCATGGGGATGGTGTTCCTCGACGAGGGGAGCATGTTCAAGGACAGAGGAGGACAGAGGCGAAGCGAGGGCGATAGAGACAAAAAGCAGGGAAATGGCAATACGAGTCATGGCGGTCAGAAGCAGCCAGCTCACTCCGGGTTCATATCCAAGTTATTGATCCGTATTTGGTTGCTCCATGCCGTACCCAGTTCCACATATAAGGCAAGATAAACATAAGGGGAACAATCTCGCCTCTATTAAGGCCGAATCTTAAATAACACTGTGCATAACCCCAACGCCTAGGTATCTACTTGCGCTCCAACAGGGATGGGAAGGGTGAAAAATTTTACTCAAGGTCTTACGAATGGAATGTCATTTATAGTACTCTACTCGAGCACATACATAAAACTTGTCAAACCTTATCCATATCGTCGTGTCTAGAGAGAAGTATATAGGCCAGCGGAGGGGGCAGAGGGAAAGTCAACGTTTCAAGCACTTCATGACCTTCATTCTGGTCTACACTGGTGATCTCAGTAGATGTCGGCGTCCGAAATATAATAGGAGAGAAAGGGCGAGTTGATGCTAATTTTTGACTCCAGTCATTCACTAGAATATAGATTCCTGCGCCGATAAATGGTGCGTTTACCATTGGAATTGTGATCCCGCACTATAATAAACACCAATTCAGTGATTTTCGGTTGGCAGGTTTTCTCTCCTGACCTCCAAAACTGATATGATATCTTGTCCACGAGACACTCCTGCTAAAATCATGGCTCCCCGTGTGATTGAAATTGTCGTACATATCAAGTCAGCGCCTGTTGACTCCATTAGTATCCTCCACTTGAACAATGACATCCGCCGCTCAATTCTGATTGTCCGATGAGCATGCCACAGAAGCCATGAAGTTGCGATTGAGTATACTGCATTTCTTTAATTGGTTTCTTCAGAGATATTGACTATATGAGTCCCGGTGCTCACCCACAATGTGCGCAACTCCAAACTGTTTCGGTACTTCAGCAGGTGATTTGACGATATTCTGATATAAGAGGCCGATGCAGGAACCGATAGGGACGGTGAGGTTCCCAGTGACCCCAGGTGTGCGTCCCACAGTAGGTATTAACTTTTCCAATAAACTGTAACGCCGTAAAGCCAGAAGGGGTGACAGCAAAGACATTCGGGAACACCTATAATTATTGTGAAACCAATCTTTGTACTCTGAATCTCCAAGGACTCACCAGATAACCAGATATGATGCCACTATACTTGTAGTTCCCCGCATGCTTTCCTTTCCTCGGATAATCCGCTTTGAACCTCAAGAAAACAGGAGAGTATGAGAAATGTACCATCATCATCATCATGGGGATTTGCTACTTGTAGTGCAGTGTCGAAAATCTGAAACACCAAAGCTATGCCGATGAAGAGCTGATGGATAATAGTAAGTGCTGAAAGCCTCAACTAACTCACGGTCCACTCACATCCGACAGATGATTCAATGGATACTGATCCCTCGAAAGCATGACCCTCAATCGGAAGAACAAGCGGACCGACATAGATATTATGGCGAAAACACTCAACACGATCGATAAATCTAGGGGGGTCTCAGATATGTCCACTCTGGAAATCAGGATTGCTTACCACGCTGAGCAGCGGATGTTTTCGGTATGTCGCTCATGTTCGAATGTGGGTGCGGGGAGTGGTCGAAAGGTCCAATATCATGGAGGAGCGTTATTTAAATATGCCCACCCCGAGATTTGGCAAGATTTTGACAATTCCCAAGACACACGGTCTTTGGAGTGATTCGTAGCATTTTGTGCCTTATGGTCCTGATGCCAAAAGTGGTGTCGGAAGCGAAATACCGAGCACTACAATTTGAAATTTCGGCACCTCGCCTACTAGTGCAATTACACCCTTCTCATGGCAGGTAATAGGACAATCCTGTTCATGGTTCCCAATTATAAGAAGTCAAATAACCAGCTCATTGAGTCTGGAGAAAATCGAGGCGATCAAGATCCTTGGATGGTATATTATCTGACCGGGAATCTCCAATGTGGTGTGCCATGCCCACTGAGTCATGGCCACCTATCTGGCGTATAGCGTGGATAATCTAGGGACGTGTTATCGATGGATTTTTTCCATCCAAGCGGTGGTCCAAAAACTAAGGTTCAAAATGCACAGCATCGAGGAGATTGTGATGAGATCATGTCAAAAATCTATTTCCGGCACATGACAGTAACAACAAGAACACTGTCCATTCCGCACACGAGATGGTTTCTTGGCACGAAGTCAGGGTTTTGATAAATTCCGCTACGGCATCTTTCCGACCCGCTAGTCCAAATTAAACGCCTTCATGTTCGGACATTTACCTTGCCCTCCCCCGAAGAATAGTGAAGCTCGTAGTCCACATCTCAGCCATTAGACACCTGGGCCTTTGCCGACAAATGGCTTATTCTTCAAGCCTCCTGTAATCTGTATCCCCTTCCCGTGATGTCTCGCCCATGAATTGCTGAGCCCGAGAGAAGATTTTACATTTTCTAGGTTTTAATCGGAATTTGATCCAAGCGTGCGAGCTGCAATAACAGACATCTCCGCCTGATCGAGCCTGGTTCATCAACTGTCGCTCGGCCCCCTGCCTCATACCCTTCTTACGGGAGTTCTTGTCCGCAACTTCACTCGAGGATATCTCGACCAGTCTCCTCGCCCAACAGAGTTATCGTCGTCGGAATTCGTCCGCAAACTGGCATCTTTATATCGCCTGCGAGTCTGAAGACACAAGGAGCGGCCCCGGAAGCTGATTTCCCTGATCCTGAATGACAAAGCCGACAAGAGTCATAAAATCCATACTCATTGTCTTTTCATTGAACTATTCGTAGGTCTGCCTCATCGATTTGGGTGTTCACTATTGACATACTTTCTTTTGAAGTGCTGTTGCGGTACTTCTGTAAAGCTTCAGGTCCCCGAATTGCCAACACTTTCAAATGTAACCAACCCCTCGCTAAGACATATGGCCATCAACATAAAGTGTCTTGATATTCATCAAGGCTATCCGAAAGTCGTGGATTTCCCCAAGAGAAATTTTTCGTATATCCAGAGAATGTGCCCTTCCACGCTATCTTCATGACGATTCATTCGCTAGGACTTGCACTTTCAGGATGGCCTGTTCTTTTTTTGGTGGCATCGATGAGCAACTCCGAAAGTGCAATTCAAACCTCGATCGCTGACGAATAAATTATCCTAGGGTCCATAACAATTGTTGCCTTTTGTTAGAGAGATGACCTCGTGAATCTGGAATGCAAACCTTAACCGGAAATTCCCGAGCAACAACCCAGATGTCACACGCGCGTCCATGCGGCAACTTGAAACAAACCATAAATCCACCTCTCTACTGGGTAGTCATTTGCAGACAACCATCCTTAAGCAGCGTTCATGGCTACTAAGAGCACAGAACTGAGGAACAGAAAATTACACTTGCAGCCGAAAATTGACCGCTTAATAATTAAAACAAAAGAAAAAAAACTTAGGAAAATATACTGATCATCGATAAGAGGTTGAAACATGGGAATGGGCTATTCACGACGCTTGATCATATGGCCTTCAGTAGCTCATGGTAGACATCAAAATTTTCAGCAAATAAATTTTAACCCAATATATTTCTCCAGAAAGATCTTGATCTGTCCATAAAAGGCTAGGGGAGCAGAGACCCCGAAACTCGAAATTCAAGTCCGGCATCTCGGAGCAGTCTAGTAGAAATCTTCCAGGTTCGCCCAAATTCCATGCATTTAATTCCACAACGCCAACTATACAGTACCAACCCCCTCGAATTCATCTTATGGCTGACTGCTTGGCATTTGTTAGCGTATTGGGGGCTGGCGGCTTCGATCGCATGCATAGAAAACGGTTAAGAAGTCATTTTTCTCTCTGAGTTGTAATTGACATAGATAGGGCCTCTCATGACTCAAAATAATCCTCAGGATGGAGGCAGTCGGCTGGGAAGGCCACGGCCATGGTCACGTTATTCAAGTCAAATTCATTGGTGTGGAATTAAACGTGTGGAATTTTGCGTTGAATTTGGCCTGATAGCCAAACTTATCCCATGACTGACTAAGCGGCACAAGGTCTGTGCGCCTAGTGGGAGCCAATCTTCCAGTATGACGAATCAAGTGGTATCTCAGCTATTCATTTGTAGCTGCCACGGACTGCGATTGATTCCCGCGTCATAGACTGTTGATATTAAAAGAAAAGAGGATGGATTCTGAGGCAATAACTCCTGATTGTTTCATCGGTGTGACTCCTGTGTTACAAGTGTGCCAATACTCTTGCTCGTTTGTGTAGAGACAAGCTTTGGCGTCGGTCACATGATATACTAACCCTGCTCATTGATGTAAAAACTCTAGATTTCTGCATACAATGTATCCGTGTTCTTCAGAGTTTGTTAGCTACTCTATTGAAAAAAGGAAATGAAATCATCAGGAAGAATTGTTTTACCTCCAGGTAAATGGTCGTTTTTTATTTGATGTACTCAAAACGTTCAAAATCTTCTCGTTAATTTTGTGACTATGTCGACAGACTTTGCCATTGACTGCGGAAAGACAGTTCCAAGGAAGGTTTGCATATTTCCTTCGCCTATCAGTTCCAGAATAAGGTATGTTCAAATAAACTACCCATAAGCTCCTGTGCTGCCGTTAGGCGAATGAGAATTTTGGTGTGTTCCGCACTCCATGAGGCGGAACGTGGGTAAAAATTCCACCCACAGATGTTTGTGGGCGCCTTGCTCTCTGTACGTCTATCATTCAAAGTCAATCCTTGTAAGGGAGTGAGTGAATGTAGATAAGATAATCTTTCTGATCAAAGAATTCTTTCCACAATCTCTTTTGTATCCACAATGGCAGTCTCATCAATTGAAAGTACATTACTAGAGAGCTCCCTCTCCAACTTAACCCTTCTATCCCGAGGCAAAGTCCGAGATGTTTACTCAACTTCAGATCCGTCAACCTTATTGTTTATCGCAACCGACAGGATTTCTGCTTACGATATCGTTCTAAACAACGTGCGCCTCCGGACTCTACTTCTCCCACGTCTTGTTCACCACTCGCAATTTCGTGCTGATACATCTAGGGGATTCCTTCGAAAGGCCAAATCCTCACTACGCTATCCCTATTTTGGTTTGAAAAGCTTGCTCATATCATTCCCAACCATTTGATAACATCAACCATATCTGAAATGCCCCCTGAAGTGCAAAAATATGCTAGTCAGCTGCAAGGTCGTTCTATGCTTGTGAAGAGGGCAGAGGTCATTCAGATAGAGGCTATTGTTCGAGGATATATCACAGGTATGCGCTGATTGCCTACTGATTGTCCTTGAGTGTTTACCTCGTTGAACTGTATAACTAGGTTCTGCATGGTCAGAGTACAAGAGAACTCAGACGGTCCATGGCATACCTATGCCAGCAGGCCTCATTGAATCACAGAAACTCCCGGAGCCAATTTTCACCCCATCCACAAAAGCTCCACAGGGTGCTCACGACGAAAATATCTCTCCTCAACAAGGTTTGGCTCCTTTTTCGCTCTCCACTTCGTTTCTTCCACTGAGTCCAAGTATTCTTGTCCTCTTAGCTGCGGAGCTTCTAGGCCAAGACCTTTACGACAGGATCTCATCCATTGCTATCCGACTCTACCGAACTGCTGCACAGTACGCTGAGTCGAAAGGTGTTATTCTTGCCGACACAAAGTTTGAGTTTGGGCTCCTTCCACCATCCCCAACTTTGCCCGAAAAGCGTGAATTGATACTGGTAGATGAGGTCTTGACGCCGGATTCCTCTCGCTATTGGCCTCTTGATGGGTATGCGCCAGGTAAACCTCAGCCTAGTTTCGATAAACAGTATGTTCGAGACTGGCTCGTGGCTTCTGGATTTCGGAAAGGTTTGGAAAATGGGCCTGAGGATAATGAAGGTCAAGGTTGGACAATTGATGAAGCTGTTGTTCGGGGTACAAGAGCAAGATACCAAGAGGTAGTGGACTTGTTGACACAGTGATGAAGTCGTATACCTAAATTAAGACTATTAATGAAGACAACGAAATGAAATGCTAGCGAGCAAAGGCTGGGAGTGACTTCGAGCCAAAAATGAGTTTTCATATCACTGTGTTGCTGGTCATGACTATAGAATTGACATGACATTTTGCTAGCCTGATTTCTGACAGACAGCATCCCCAATCTTGGATATATGAACATCAAGCGCTACACTAAAAATAAGCTGTGCTTCATAATATAGTTCAGATGTTTCATCTTACGATGGTATAAATAGAAGTGGTGACTCGCTGTGCGCTTTCAACGAGTTTTCGCTCCCTTTTACACTGAACATACGCAAGGGCTTCACACCGGAGGTGGAGTCTGCGGAGTCACGGGACCAATAGAAATGTCAGTCTTAAACCCCACTCACTAGTGTTGTTGCCTACCAACGATATCTGTCGACGCCGAGACTGACGGCAAATTCAGCTGTGCAGGCATGACTTGCGCGCCATTGGCACAGTGGGAATAAGAGGCACAAGTAGGCACCTCCGCTGTCTTGTGTGAAACATTCTAACCCTGTCTGATCTAACTAGGGTCGGCTCTCATCAAATTCCAATCCTGTAACTGGACATATTTTAGGTGAAGAATGAACTTAACTTATAAGGTAAGCACCAGTCCCTACTTATACCCTGTACAACCCTCATTCATTCCTAGTCCCGAACACCAATTTCTCGTCTTTCGTCTTCAACATCCTCTAATTCGTTATGAATTTCAAGTCTTTGTCGTTCCTTGCCTTCCTTTCTTTCGTCGCCGCTCAGAGTGATCCGGCTACTTCTAGCACTGCCACTAGTTCCGCTGTTATTACAGCTTCATCCACGTCCTCATCTGCTGCGACCCTCAGCAGGAGCCCTTCTAGCTCCAGCGCTCCCCCTGCTAGTACATCCTCTACTGGCATTCCTCCGTGCGTCAGTGCATGCATCAGCCAAGCTGGCCAAGCAGCTGGCTGCGACCCGTAAATTTCTTCTTGCTTCCTTGCTCCTGCGTCATCTGAACGCGTTCTTGCCCAGCTCATCCACCGACTGCACATGCAGTGCTGCATTCGTGACAGCTGCTCAGAACTGCATCCAGTCCTGCTCACCTGAGGACCAGCAAGCTGCTCTTGGAATGTCTCAGCAAGCTTGTAGGTTGCCAAATTTATCACCTACATTAATTTTTGACCTTGTTTGTTAGGTGCTACTAGCGCAAGCGGTTCATCTACTGTAATTTCAAGCACTTCAGCTTCTGCCACCGCCAACGACTCTCCCAGCAGTAGTTCCGACAGCAGTTCCGACAGCAATCCTGGCAACAGTCCAGATGACAGTGTCGCCATCGCCCCGACTAACGCTGCTGCTACTAGCACTGTCCTGCCCACCAGCACCATTACTCGGCTTTCCTCTATATCTGCCACATTGTTTAGGAATGGAACAGCGACTGGCGTTGCAACACCCACTGCTTCAACTGCTGCTGCTCTCACCAATTTTGCTATCCAAAGTTTATGGGTTTTGGCCGCTGGCGTTCTTGGTGTCGTCACGCTCTAATCCAATTCCTGCAATTGAAAGTAGTGGACTTTGTTCAAAACAACTCACTAACGAGTTATGTTCGATCGCCGAACTCCATTCATTAGACAGTTTTGGACATGTAGACACAATCTTTTTCTTCCGGATGTTTCTATGTCATAATCACATTCCAATAATGTATGACAATTTACTGGGTTTTTTTGAATCATTTGCAGTGATTGAATGTATTTCACAGCGTGAATTCACCGAATTGATGGGGAATTGGCTGCGCAAGAGGTCGATAGACAGCTACCAGGTCTGACTGAACGGATCTGGCCTGCATTATGCCTCAAAAAAGATGGTACGATTTGGATTTTGTTCAGATTTCATTTATTGGTCGTTAATCCCGACGACAAAGCGATTATAGGCCTGATCTCAACACGGTCTCCATAACACTTTTATAAGAAGCATTTTTGCAGGTCATCGGCCGTAGAGCCGTAGAGATGCGCCGGAAAGTTACACCAAATGCCCCCGCTGAAATGATAAGTCCTTTCTTTTGCTCTTCTAAGCATTGCTGCATGGCATTGATCTATCTTTAAGTGTCGATCACTATGGTTCTTAGGTCATGATCAAGAGTCAATGGCTTACTAGACTCAGTCATCACACACACTGATGTGAAGGGAGTTCTCAGCCCATGCACGCACGCTCAAGAATGTGTGATATTTTATCGTCACCCTACTTGGATTATGGCATTGATGGTGTAGCGGTAACATTGGGTCTTCCCATCTCGAGTTTGGCCTAGCTCCGGGTTCGACTCCCGGTCAATGCATCTATTTATTCTTAGATATACTTGATAAGTTTGTTTTTGTCGCGCCTCATTCAGGACAAAATTTAAGCTGATCGTATTCGTGATAGTTTAGTTTCTACAAGCATCACAGCTGCTCTATGTGAAAAACAATATATAACCGATTTTCTAACAGGAATCTAACGACTATTGAACAGCAACAACCACCTGTTCCAGGACGACCACAATCATTATACAATTCCAGGGAAGAACCACCATGGAACATTAGCAGCATAAGCATCCCATTCATCCTTGAATAATTTCCTCATCTGCCTATCCTCTGCCTGGGCCCTACTGATCCCGACACAAAGTGTCCATACCCACCACAAAGCCCATACCACCAACGCACTACCGGATGCATTCAAAAGGCCGCACTCCGTCAACCAACTTCCCTTGGTCAGATGGGACAAGGTCAGTCCGCCAACCAGCAGTAAAGACCCAGTATACGCTGGATGGCGGACATAGGCGTAAAATCGGTTCGTGACGAGGGTATGTTCCGGGTGAATGGTCAGATCAAAAGTGAACATTTGGCCCAGGGCTTTAAAGCAATCGAGACGAATATACGACCCGAGCACGACGGCGACGACACCGATGATGAATGAAGGGGTGACGTGGATGGGGTTGGAGGATGGGAGAGGACACACGAGGATGTTGGTGGTTAACGATGACGACGACCCTGAATTGCTGAGTTGGGATGGGAGAGGGACGAAAGGGACAAGAAAGTAGAGAACTTCAAACGTGGCACAAAACCAGAAAATTATCTGGTGACACTGGAAAGTGGTGTACAAAAAAAGAACATTTGATGATGAGTATCAGGATAAGAGGGGTGGTTCAGGAAACCTACTTTGAAAATAAAAGGTGCGATCTGGAGAATGTAGATTTCGTCCGTATGGTATCGACCTTTTTGGGGTGTTGGATTGGGAGGTGTACAAGCTAATTGATTGGCAAAAGCCTGAACCAACACCAAAGCCACACGTGAAATGGACATTTTCATCCACCGGGGTGTTGCACTTTAGAGAGCAAAAGTAGAACGAGAACAACAGGAAATATTAGCGAGGAAGTTGGGGATAGCAGAGGGAGAGCGGGATGAGGCGTTATATAAGGCATGAGATGATTTGGGAGGGGGGAGAAGGTGCTGCTTGAGGTAATATGAATCTGGAAGCAATTATTGGGTTCAAACGACCCGTATTGGATATGGAAACTGGGACGTCGCGTAAGTGAGCTTGGATTCTCGTTGTGGATCACGACAGCCTTTTACCTTGCGCGCTTTTCTGATTACCCTCGAAGCTTAGTGTAGTTATGCTTGAAAGTCCGCGGTGTGGACTGTGTGTTCAGGGCTGCAACACTTGCAATCGACAGTACCTGAACTGAGGACTTCACGTGAATATATATTTTCTTGTTCTGACAATGAAAGAGGAAGACAATGATAAGAGACCCAACATAAGAACAGAAACGGTCCTGCACAACACAGTCCATCGAATGACTGACCAAAATTCTTATGTTTAATCTACAGAACATATGATGTCACGGAAAACGCCGAGGAGAACAAAATGATGATCGATCACCCAGACGCCCTGGTGGTAAAACCGAGGAAAGCCTACAAGCGACATTGTGGCACTTTTGCTTTTTCTCTCGTAATTGCCGCCTAAATGGATGCCCAATGGTCCCTGTCTTCCTGGAAATCACGCCCCATCGCACAGGTGAGCTCGCAACCGAAATGCCGAAACCAAAGACGCAGAACAGAGATCAGGATGTTGAATATCCTGACCAGCAGCATCTCTCGAGGTCTAGTTTTCCCGTTGAGATATACTTTCGTTGTTTGTGCTCATTTAAGAATTACTGTAGAGTGCTATCTAAAATTGCAAAATTACCTCCAATAGTCAGTCCCTCCGAGGTCCGTTCGTCCTGAAAAGCTACTCGGATCTCCGCTGCGTCTCATCCATATCTTTGTTTTGCTCTCGTTACTCCTCTTGTATGCCCAGATTGAGCGACTTCGCCATCAAGTTGCTCAAGTACAGCGTAACGAAGCGTTTCTTCTTCATGCTGGGGATTGTGCTGAAAGTTTCGATGCTTGTACAAAAGTACGCCGGATGTCGCAATAACTTTTTGACTTGGGGACTGACTGAGATGCTTCATCTCCAACAAGGAAATCATTACTCATAAAATTGGACTTATTCTTTCTTTTTCGTTGATCCTCATTTGGGGCGCCCGTCTCCCTGTTGTGGGGTGCTTCACTCTTTATCTCCTGATCTCTCTATTCATTGATTATGTTAGATTCGGATTGGAAGAATTGCTGGGCAGTATGCCAAGCCACGAAGCAGCCACTATGAGAAAATTGGCGATACGCAAGTCTTGAGCTTCAGGTGAGTTCTTCTTCGCGCCTCGTTCCTCCCATCGGCTCCTGAAAGCGTTCTCCCCCTAAAACAAGAGGTGATAATGTCAATGGGTGTGTGTGTCATCCTTGTCCGCGACGCTTAAAATTGACCTGGCGTGCCTTCATACTCAAACAGACTCGATCCTGACGACCGTACTCCAGACCCTGAACGTCTCCTCAGGTACTGTTTACTCGTTAATGCCCATATAAAAGCGAACTTGGTTGAGCTAATCTGTACACGCGTGTATTTGCCACCTCGTCTCGTCGCGCTCGATATCCAAATATCCAAAGAGCCTACTTTTATTCGACCGCTACTCTCAATTACCTTCGTAGTCTTCTGACCTCTGGCTTTGCCTCGCTGCATCATCCCCGCGATTGGTCGCTTACACATGTTCGGTCACCGTCACTTCGGTACGTGTTGCTCTAGACACAATCTGTCTTGTTTCTTTTTAGAGAACAGGGATTGAGGATTGATTCCCTTTTTGCGCGCCGCATTACAGACGCGAGTTTGAGACTATCGTTGAGGGCTTATCAGACGCATTGGACTTCAGTAGGACGATTGGTGTCGAGTCTGGTAGTGCTCCATACGAAAAAGGGGGAGGACGAGGAACACTCGGGGAAGTTGATTTTTACACCAGGTGTGTGTGTGGATAACTCGGCCTCGTTTCGCTGCACAAGGGACTAACGTTTCGTCCCTCCCTCTCTCTCTGACTTCGTATTATGATGCCTGTGCTTTACGCCCCTCGATGCACTCCATGCTCACCTTCATTGGATTGCCTTCCTTGCCACATCCACCGGATGAATCGCCATACTCTGGATCTTCGTGACCCTTGCTGTCCCGTGTTGACGCGATCTTACCTTCCCGCGGTCTATCGCTGAATCCCGCATTGTGATTCAACCGTCACGATCATCCGTCCGTGCCTCCGGTTTAATGTAGTCACGAGGGGTTGATGCTCAACTATGAAGAAGCACTCACACGCGAGTTCCCCGTACCTTCGTCCAGTTCCTCCGAAAAGCCGAGTGGACAGAAGGCTTACTATAACACCGCGGCACATTTCCTATGGATCGGTGACCGCACAAGGTCGCTCACCGGAGCGCATGTAGAGTATTTCCGGGGTATCAGGAACCCGATTGGGATCAAGGTCGGACCTTCAATGCAAAATGAGGAGCTTGTGCAGTTGTTGGATAGTACGTCTTTTTTTTTTTCCAAGTCGATTGGCGCAGCGTGTGTTTATTCTTTGGTAGTTGTGAACCCAGACAAGGAGTTTGGGAGAGTGACGCTTATCACGCGGTATGGTGCTAGTAAGGTAAGGCGTGTGCGCGCATCGATGGGTAGCTTGTGCTGACGGTCATACGACCACTCTCATGCCTGACGATGACTTTCTAGATCGGTAATCATCTTGCCGGACACATCGGCGCTGTCAAGTCGTCGGGACACCCTGTTGCTTGGATATGTGATCCAATGCACGGAAAGTAAGCGCTGCTAGTTGATATCCAGGTTCTATTGTGTACAAGCCAGGAGCTTTTCATATTGCTCGAGCTCGGGATGGATATGTTCCTTGACTACGACACGTCAAGCGCTCTAACTCTACTTAATTATAGTGAAAGCCAATAGCAGGTTCGAAGAAGCCATCTCCCGTTGAAGCAACTAGGAGAGATTTGGTTCCTGGGTTAATCCTAGGAGTCACCTCGGAGAATACTGGGTGGTGGGCAATGACCTGCAGTAGCTCATCTAGCGTGCATCTCGAGCTTGATCCCCTTCCATTTGTTGACTTGTTGCTGGCTCTGCTTGCTTATGCTTCGTCTTCTCTCCGTCCCATCTGATCAGAGATCTTTGATTGGTGAAATGAACTAATCCTGAATCAACAGTACGCTGACCTCGTCGACGGGACTCAAGACGCGCCACTTTGGTACTATAATTGATGAGCTGACAGGGTGCTTGAGGATCCATGCGGCGTGTGGCTCGAGGCTTGGTGGTGTGAGTCTGGAGTTTACGGGGGAGCTGACTGATGAGGGGTACAGTGTGACGGAGTGCGTTGGGGGGAGCATGGAGCTGAGTGAGGAACAGCTGGGGTTGAGGTATCAGGTGCGTGATTGAGTGGACTTTTGAGTGGTGATACTTTTTCCGAGTGTAGTCGTTCTGCGACCCTCGACTGAACTTTGAACAAAGTCTCGGTGAGTGGACAGTGTGGGGAAGAAGAGTCGCTGACGATGAGAGTACAGATGTTGCGTTCCTTGTGTCTGACTATCTGAAGAAGGGGCGGAATACGGTAGTGTACAATGAACTAAGTAAATTAGAAAGTTAAGCATGTGACGTGTTGTGTTAGTGACTGGTGACATAGAGCGAGTGTGAGTGCGACCGCTATGGGTGGCTGTCTGTCCAAGGGCGACGAGAGTGGACGACTGCATTCTGAGGAAATTGAACGCAGGCTCGACGAGGACAGCAAGCGTCTCAAACGCGAATGCAAGATTCTCCTCCTTGGTCAGTTCATTCCTTTCTCAAATCAATCCACTTCACTCTTCCCACCAGGTTCAGGAGAGTCCGGCAAGAGCACCGTCGTCAAACAAATGAAAATCATCCACCAGGGTGGCTTTACAACTGACCAGCTCCTCGAGTACCGCCCCATCGTCTACCGCAATGTCGCAGAGTGTGCCCGATCTGTCGTCATTTACATGCGCAAAATCGGCGTAGAGTGTCAGGAAACAACAAACAGGGTATCCTTCTTTCTCATTCATCCACTCCCACTTCTCATCCCCTCATCCAGCTCCTCGTCGAGAAGATCCTCGACTACAATCCAGAGACATACGGCGGATCCGAAGTCTATTTCTCTCCAGAAATCGCGGAAGCCATACACCAGTTCCTCAAGGACCCCGTCGTCCCAAAGGTCGTCGAGGATCATATGAGCGAATTCTATCTCATGGATTCCGCTGATTAGTGAGTTCACCTTTGTCGACAAGGCCAACTCATTCACATTCGAAAGCTTTTTCAACAATGTCCTCCGCATAGGTGCCCCTGGTTATGTCCCAGACGAAACAGATGTCCTGCGTGTCCGTCAGAAGAGCGTCGGCATCACAGAAACCCGGTTTAACATGGGCCAGCTCTCGTGCGTGTTTCCTCCCCCTATTTCCTCCTCATCCTAATCCCATCACCAGTATACACATGTTTGATGTCGGAGGCCAACGCTCCGAGCGGAAAAAGTGGATCCATTGTTTTGAATCAGTCACCTCCATCATCTTCTGCACCGCTCTCAGCGAGTACGATCAGGATCTCCTCGAATTTAAATCACAGGCGCGTCCCATCATCGTTCGTGTTCATCCGCATGGATTCTCACTTGAGCAAACGCTTTAGAATCGAATGCGAGAGTCTCTGGCTCTCTTTGAGTCTGTGATTAACTCGAGATGGTTTGTCCGCACGTCCATCATCCTATTCCTGAACAAAATCGACGTGTTCAAGACTAAGCTTCCTAAAGTGCGTCAAGTCGCTTCACAGCTGATGTGTAGATGTGTCATGTCCTTCTCCTACTAGGTTCCACTTGCAAAGTTCTTTGAAGAGTACACCGGCGGTACCGATGTTAACAAGGCAGCCAAATATATCCTCTGGAAGTTTATGCAGGCCAATCGGGCCCGACTTAGTGTATACCCTCAGTGAGTCCCCCAGTCTTCTGAGGCAGACAAGGAATGTTTTTTTTGATATGCAACTAGTCTAACACAGGCGACTGACACGACAAACATACGACTCGTCTTTGCTGCTGTCAAAGAAACGATATTGCAGAATGCGCTGAAAGATTCCGGAATCCTATAGTTGCTTCCCTCGTCCCTCCCTCCTCGAGACTCGAAGTCCTTGCTCTCGTGAGTCCTTCAAAGCTCCGTGACCTGGTGGGCTCACACAACACTGGTAGTTTAGGATACATCATCCCTCCTCCCCTTCCTCCATTTTTTAACTTTTTCATCTATGTGCAGGTTTCCACCTTTCTTGAGATCTGTTCTGTCTGTTGCATTTCTCTCACTATCTCGGGGTTTTTTCTTGGCATAAAACTGCATCTGCTTCGATATCATATATCCTCTTCTGCGCAACTCTATTCCACACCCAGTTCTTTTTTTTTTGCGTAATCTCTTCGACTGCACATGATTTTTTTTTCGAGTTGACAGTCCTCCTTGTTCCTCGCCTATCTATTTTCCTCCGTCCTTATCCCTCGCTGTCGCCGTCGCCGTCGCCGTTACCGTCATATTATCGCCGGACAACCTTATTGCTCACATGCTCATACGCTGTCATGGTTGCTTATTTGAAATGGCTGTTATGCCATAGGATTCGACATGTCCGCCCGCCTCGCATATCCGTTTTTTTTTTGTTTTGTTTTCTTCTTGTCAAGTCATGTCAAAGGGGACTTTTTTTTTTGACGGGAAGAAGATTGATTGATGGTTTGGTTTGGTTGCCGAAAACCTTGATTAGGATCAGGATTAGGCGCGTGTCGTGTGTCATGTCGTGTGTTGTTCGATGGCTTTCTACCCCTACCCCACCTCCACCACCACCACCCTCCTCCCTCCCCTGGCTCTTTGGCTGTTTTGGTTCTATCCAACTATTATCCTATTTGTAGTTAACGTTTTCTTTCTGTTTTCCGTGTCTCATCCTCGTCTTTTTGATTTTTTTTTTACCCTAGTCGCAAGTTCAAGTTCTTTTTTT
>Ga0153946_1000498_pt1 | contig 17285 bp, 19 predicted proteins | sample TSNJ030MetaG_FD_104751 | JGI IMG/M metagenome (GOLD analysis project Ga0153946, IMG submission 104751) | Attine ant fungus gardens microbial communities from New Jersey, USA - TSNJ030 MetaG | ecosystem: Host-associated > Fungi > Mycelium > Unclassified | place: USA: New Jersey, Wharton State... | reverse complement strand
TACATATTCTCAGAATTTAGATTCCTAAAGTCACCCAGTGCAAATGATAGCATAGCGTTCAGTCTGTATGTACAGTAATGTTACTCGTGACAAATGCATAGCATGGGAGCCAAAACAAATGTCGATCATAGGATATTCGGTGTCAAGTAGTCGAGAGGCCATCATGGAAATGACAGTATGTAAGGTACCATTTCATCCCTCCAATCGCAAAAACTTGATCCAGATTTTCTTTGAGGATTGTTGCATCGAGCATCTAATAGACCTGAGAATCTCTGTAGTATGCTAAAGAGTGTTCGATTAGCAGAGTGTTCGTAACGCTTTTCATGTGTCCTGAGGATGTGCGCGAAACGAAGAGGGGGTCTAGAAGTTCGGTCCAAATCACCAGCATGCATTATACGGGACAATGTCTCAGAAAAGGCTAGGGAACCAGGATCGGTGACCTGTTTATAGTTGGCTTTGGTTGCAGCGTGGACAATGGTTTGAAGTGTGGAATAGTGAAACACTAAAGATCCAGGGGTGCCACAGATAACAGGACAGCTAGGGTTTGGACAACCAGGTGGGTTGATTCCTGTTGTGGGGTTCTGACACTTTCCATGAAAATACGAAGGGAATATAGCCTGCTTTAGGAATTCATGTGCAGTGTGATAGAAGGTTGAATTGATTGGCTCCAGAAGGTGTAGCGGTTCCTCTACCGAAAGCGAGAAATTTTGGGATATTTCCGTGGCCTTGTCGGCGGAAGATCGACAAGCCTCAGGGAACAATCAAGGACATTTCGCACAAGACGACTCACAAGCTGAGAGAAGACAGATTGAACAGGCTTCGAGTACTTCCCGATGAACGCTGCTGTGATCCCAGTCTGGCAATCCCCCTCGCAACAAAGAGCAGAATGAAGAACCGTAGATAGTAGAAAGGCGGGAAACAAAATATGGACCATTTATAGAGATAACAGCTGTGTGGTTCCAGATAAACGTTGACCCGTGTTGGTATTGATATTGCATTCAAATAATGCCAAATAATTCCTCCTGCAGAACATTAGATTTCATTTTAGTTTGGCAGGACTTGTAATCGAGGTGATTGATAGCGACTTCTCAACGTTGTCTCCTGAATTTCAATCACAATGATGGTTCCCAATCTTATCGGTATAAAACCAATAGTGACGTGGAACATGTAAATGGTTCTAACCTAGCCTAGGTAGTGATTACCATTGTGAAGCCGCTGGGGCCCAGGGTTGGAAATTATAATGAAGGGGGCTTTAGTCGTCTAAGTGACATCGTGGAACTACACCCACGATGCCATTACACCGAGGAGTCGGGGAAAGGTCTAGGTAAAATAAAGAAATGTTACACGGGCTCTGAAATACTCCTTGATAACATACAGAGGTAATCATTGAACAACTCCAGGAATCCAGAATCTTCTACTGCAAGCACACTAGCCTCGTTTCCGTGTTCATTTCGGTACACATAAGCTAGCCGATGATACCTATCCGGAGTGGTGAAGTACAATAAATATACAATCTCTTGAGCCAGGTATGCTACACAAATAGAGGCATTACGTAGAGTACCAAAAGTGCGTATGGAAGAGAAAAGAATTACATATATACGAAAACCGATGACTGCTTAAAAAAGTGAAAAGTGATATTAGTCGCCAAAGATCCAACAAAATGCAATACCATGTCCACAAATAGATGCCATCACTAGTCATCCCTCACTCAGTACTACTTCGGAGGGGCCCTCTGATTGTAGATGGATCGCTCGAGTTCCAGGAGCGGATTAAAAGTGGTCTTAGACGGACCTTTGCAGCATTCTCTGGTTCCAAATCCGGAGTCTCCAATTCAGAATCGAAATACCGCATGTCTTCATATGTAGGGCTGCTCGATCGCATCATGTTCCCATATGAGAAATAATCTCTTTCACCCAAATGGGTTTCCCTGTGATCGGGACCGTCAGATTCCTCAGGTTGGTATTCCGGAGAATCGGGAGGTTTAGTCCATATGTGAACGGCACCGTCATGGCTCCCGGAGGCGAACATGAAAGGATCAATTGCCGCATGGTTCCACGCAATACAAGTCAGGTCACCACTATGCGCTCGTCTGCGTATTTGGTGAAGTAAAATGCCCGATTCTCTGTCCCAGATTAATATATCACCCTCTTTTGAGAGTTCGCACAAAACTGTCAGTTCATCCAATTGGGCAACAGGAAAATGATTACTAACTCTTCCCCGCACAAAGTATAAGCTCATGATCTTGTCCACCGAAATAACTAGGTCCAGTGAAATGAACAGGACACTTTGGCATATAGGTATGACTATTGAATATAAGTGTTGCATCAGACAGGAGTAATGGCCTGTGACTTACCGCAACGTCAACCTCGAGGATTCTCGACCATGTTCCCTGTCCTTTAAAATCTCTAATTTCCATAGTTGAGGAGGTGCCGTGTTCTCGTAACTGATCAATGCTACCAGCTCGTGTTTGTGTGTTTCGACGAGAGTAACGTCACGGACATCGTTTAATACGGGTACTTGGCTATTGTTCGTCTGTATCACAGGCGATGAAGCTGATGATATGAGTGAACACACCATTCTATTTGTTTGTTCTCGACATTCAACACTGGAAAGAACGTTCATCTCGACTCGCAGAAACAATTCGAAGTGCTCACCAATCAAACGTTTCTCTTGGCGAGATTTACTCGGGAGCAGTCCACTGGGCGATTGTAGAAGAGGTCCGATGGCAAGAACTCGTTTGTCGTCTGGTGTAATTACGACGTCGAGAATCTTGATAGCACCCAGGTTGAGGACGTTAAATTCCTAGAATTATTGTGAATTTCACCAAACGTCACTAATGCAGGCTCGAGAACCTTTCCAGCAATATCCTACTCAGATATGTGAGTCATGTGTAGAAAGACATTGAAATATTTTACTTGCCAATTGACAAATCTTGCTCCCTTCAATGGACAAAAATTCTGTTGCAGGTAAATCTTAGCCTCGTGTGATGAACTGAAAAGTATTTACTATGATCAGAATGACACCAGGTGACCGATCCCACATATTCTTGACGCTCAATAGTACCCTTGCAGATACCGTCCTGACGAGTGTTATGTTAAACTGTCATAAATGATTATTGTGAACTTACGTCAGGAGTCCAAACCTTCATTCCCTTCGACATCTTCGTTAAGAGGTAGCGACCGTCGGGAGACCTGATTGGAATGGTCAACCTCGCTCATAATACTACTGCAGGCTTACCAAGCAACTTGACTAACAAAACCCTTGCTGTGGTGCCCGAGAATTCGATGTAAGACAAAGGGGTCCTAAGCAAACCGTCACAAAAAGAAAAGATTATCTTAGCAATGGAAACACTGACTTTAACTTTGAAAATTACAGAAGTGCGATCCCAGCTGCCAGGATATTCAATTGAAATGTAGATGATTCTTTAAGTTCAACGCTGACCTCGAGGTTGCTAGATATTTTCCATCGGGGGAGAACTCCATATGCTTCACTAGGGCTGTGTGTGCCGCCAGGTCCTCGACAGCCTCTAGTTCCTTCAGCTTTGGAATCAGACAGCTCGATCGTGATTTTGCAATCGCTCCTTTGGTTGTAACAGACGCCTTCTTCTTCAGAGCATCAGTCAGATTTGACGAAGATCCTGTCTTTCTTCTAGATGGTTCCCCGGGTGTTCCAACAGTTAGTGTAGGGCTCTGTTCTCCACCTACCGCTTGAAGTCGAACGGCACGGACAGCATTCATCCAACGCTGTTTTCCTGCACTCACTGTACCACCACCAGGAGGGAAAAGCGTGGCATTTGTATGCGGGAAAACATCATAGATAGGTGATTTTTTGTCCTGCGAAGCGATGGAAGGAGAGCGAGGGCCATTTATAGAAGACCCAAGATTTGTATGAAGGGACAGGGATCCTGGAGCCTTGTCACGAAACCTTCGACCAGTGCTGCTTAAAGCACCAGCCGGGCTCTCTTTGGGTCCGTCGCTAGAGGCCTGAGGAACATAGTCGTTCGTAGTGGGGAGGGCTGATTCAGGATCGTCCTGCCTGTTTGAGATACAGCTACTTGAAAGGAAGAATGCCCGGAACCGAGCATGAGTGGCATCCAGAATCTGAAAGGTAACTGAGTTCGCCAAGAGCAAGCCTGATCCGATTTTTTCGATTCCATGACGAGAGATGTCAACAACACGGTTTTGCAGCATGGTCTCGGTTATTTCCGTGAGAACGTCATCTAGCCACTTCTTTCCCTGATAACGCATAAAGATCCAGCGCTCTGTGGCAAACCATGCAGAGACAGCGCACAAGCCAAAGGAAGTAAGAGCAGTCAACACAGTTGTGATTGTCGAGGTCACCTCGGCCTAAATGATAGTAGATGCATTGAGTTCAATTGGTGAAGACAGACAAAGTTCGTATGAACCTGTCCAGAGGCATATGTGAAGAAACAAAATCCCACGGAAAAGCATGCGACCGACATGACAAGGAATACCAACGGCGATCGTTTGATCCAGATGAGAACCCACCACGGCACACGGTCACCAGGTGATCGACTGCGCAATTGGTAACTAGCTCCGAGTTTGGTATGGACGTAAATGAAACGACTTACTACATTGCTTGTTTCCACGTTAATCCCAAGAGACTGTTCACGGCAGCCGCAATACTGAAAACCAGAGAAGCGAACCAGAAGCAGTTGACAGAAACGGCAAGATTCTCCTCCCCGAGTTGGTAGGAAAACTGCATAGTTGTGGCTGTCACCGCAGAAAATAAAGTTGCGACGGTAGAAAGGTTGAGCAAGTTGGTGGCTCCGTGTTTCTGAGCAAATCGAATGATCGGAACACCTGAGGAACCAGTAAATGCCGGTGAAGAAGTTCAAGAAGTTATGACTGACCGACTTCAATGAATATAGACAAAGTGGAGGTTATTCCATCGATATGCTCTCCCATTTCGATTGATAGGTCATGAAGATAACGTTGAACGGCTGGGTTTCGAAGCTGACCTGTGATCCGAAAAGTAAGCATTTAGTCAAGTCGAATAGTCTGGATGCTTATCACCTGAGTATTCCCTAAGGCAGGAAGCCCAGTACTTTCGAGATTCAGCGGAGATCAAAGCGTCGCGGGTTGTATTGGTTGTATTAACTCACCTGAAGATCACGTTCAAAGGACAAAATAGATGTGTTAACCGCTTCATCGGTGAATTCAGGAAATTCATTAAGACAATTAAGGAAAGTTGCTATGTCTTTTGCGAAATATTCCATCTGATCTGGAAAGTCTTCTACATCAATATCTTCGTGAACAATGGGGCGAACGATATGTGAAGGCGTTTTAGTCCTCCATTTCCGACTGCTCCTTCTGCCGGTAGCTGGACAATCAACGACAGATTCTCTTGAGGCTCGAGAGATTTTTCGGGGAAATAAAGCAGCAGCATTTTCACGGTAGAGGAACAAAATTTGTGCAAGTCGCTGTCTGAGGTGAAATGCCGAGGAGAGGATAGCGACAGAGCTGCCCAACTGACGCGCAGCATTTGCAAAGTTACGCAACTAACCCACTGGTCAGTGGCTAATGGGAGACAGCGACGAGAGTACGTTACCTCTCTATCAAAGTCGCCCATTCTCCTGGGTGAAGAGCCGGTAGTTAAGACCTCAATGAGGGCAGATGTATTGAGATGCTCACCGAGAGAATTTATTGAAGGCATCTGCGCCCATATTCTGTAGGTGATCATCCACCGATGCTGACAAGATTTGAAGTCAGTCAGTCAACCAGTTGAATATTCTTTCACTTACGAGCATCGCGGTCAACTTCAGGACTGGGCAACGATTGCTTGCCTTTTCAAGATGAACCTCCTGATGGGTTATAATGGTCTGCACTTACGTTTAACTTCATCGCTCTGTAGCAGCAGTTCGACTAAATTGAGAATGGTCTCCCGGCGACTTGCATTGGGAATGCCTTTAGTAGACTTGCGGTTACGATTTTCGGATGAGACTTCGGGCAAGGCATCAGTAAAGTCGGGAAGCATGCTGCCACCCGGTGACATTCCAGGAGCTAGAGAACTAGATGATTCCTAGTGGTATATACCCAGGAGTTTGAAAGTTGAGTGGCCTTGTACACAAACGAGTTAAATAAATAGGGAGCATGAAGGAGACAAATAAGCGTTAACTTGAGGTCAATAACATAACATGCACGGCCAATATTATGGCACGTGGCTGCGTGACAATTCATTATGACATTTGACTGTGAAGTTTGCGGAATATCTATTCGCACACGTCAACATTCCTCGCTCTATCGCGGTGTCCATCAGGTGCGACTTGACTTCTCACTTTTTGTAGGGTCCTTGGACTATTAAACTGATCCCGATATACGAGAAAGTATAATTGCACTCCACGTCTTGGCTTCCTACTCATACTGGCTTGCTTCAGGGAACACATATGGCTACTCTTACCCGCTCTGTAACTACCCCCTCAGTCACAACGCAGTCAAGAGCTCTGTTGTCAGAAGTGCCAGCTCCATTTACTCAAGCAGAGCTGGATCAAATCCAGATGCCTGGCTCTTGTCTGGGTCAAATTGAAGAATCTAATGTGTCCGGAGAGGCTGCCCAAATTAGCCTGGATCAATCTGAAGGAAGTAGTTTCCAGGGGTCGTCGACTGCTCTGGTGAGTAGTTCACCGCAAATTGACTGAACTCTGTCACGAAACCCTTCGAAACAGGGCGATCTCCTTCCTTCGATTTCATGTGTTCAAAGGTTATGCATCTTGACTTTGAACGATCTTTTGTCAGGGCCTACGCATTGGAGTCCAATTTTCCCAAATAGCCGACATATCATGCCAACCGGATCGCAGTCGTCCCCGTCTCAGCAAACACAGTCCGATTCCTCTTTAGCTCTCCAAACTCTTGTACTTAATCTACGGCAACAACAGGCCCAGTATGACATGCTACAAATGCCAGACCTGTCCTCCGAGCTAGGACTCTTCCCAGAATTGCGCCTTCGTGTTGATTCTCTCAGCATGAAATTACCGACAAGAGACGCTGCGCTTGCTCAAGCCCTCGTTTCCCTTCTCATCCATTTTAGTCGCCTGTCCAATATCTATGCAGCTTCGTGTCACTCAGTGGGCTGCTCCTCAAATCAGGGTTTTGCTGATGACCCTGAATTCTTTTCTACAGTCGATTTATTTGATACCCTGAAACGGCAACTAAGCGATTTGCAAATGGAACGTCTGACTTCGCAAACCGAATTTCTTCCTAAAGTAGACTCTCCTTCCCTTGCAGTCGAAAGTGCTCTGTTATGGACGAGGATTGACGAAGAACTTGAAACAGTGGTGACATTGTGCAAAGAGTGCACCGAAAACCCTCCATGTTTTCCGGTCGATCATCTTCCTCCTCAGTACGATGAGGCTGAATTTGCTCCGAACAAAAATCCTCCTGGCTATGAATCGAACTACAAAACTTCGATGAATGAAAAAGTTTTGCCAGCCCAACAGGCGCAGCTTAATATAGACGAGAAAATGCGGTTGGACCTCGATGGCGTGACTAGGGCAATTGACCGCTTGTATGAGGTTGCCCCTCAGCTGCACAATCAGCGTGTTGAACTCAAATCCTCCAAACTTGCTGAACTCGAGAAGGCGAGGAAGGAGGGTGGGACCTTCAAGACCAATCAGTCTGCTACCAAAAATGGCAAGCAGAAAGAGCACGACACACGACAGTTGGAAGATGTCCTTGACCCCTTAGGCAAAGTCCCGTCTAAATCTCTTCTAGATCAAGCAGTCATTATCAAAGGGGGGATACAGAGTCGATTAGAGAAGGCTCGGAAAAGGGATCTCGAGCAAGTAGGTTGTCCTTCGAATAAGTTCTAATCGAATCTAAGATTGGGATCTTAGAGGGCTATTTTTGTTGAAAGGATTGTACAGCACTCGACATCCCGTCGATTGCACGACCAAGATGCAATTCCACATTCGCTCACCAAAGATCCCAGTACGCTGCTTACATTATCAGAGTTTATTCGGGAAGCCGTGCCTCCTGAAATGGTAAAATCAGACCCACAGACTCTCCTCAGTTTTCCTGAGTTCATAAAAGAATCCCTACCCCACTATCTCCACTGCCCTGATCCCTCTGAGGGTCCGGGAGACCGACACATCGGAAGACCTCAGTCTTATACCTCCAGATTGAAAAAGAAGAGCCGCGCCAGGAGCTCATCTGCGCCTTCTTTGTCATGGTTACGTCCCTCGTCCAGAGGCGACAACTCTCGACCGAAGTCCAGGGGTCAGGACACCAGTAAGCTCAATCTAAGGCTTGCCTGGTTTCATTTCTGATGAGGAGCTGTATTGAGCAGCACTTGAGGTTTCTTACGTTGCCGAAAACTACGAGAATCTTCATCACATCCTGGTCTACTTCACGGCATCTGAAGCCATAGCCGGAGTCGATATCGAAGCTGAGGTACCTGCGTCTCCGTTACCCCATCAGCTAGAATCAGGTTGCGAGTTTTTGCAGCTCACAAGTGGTATCTTATCTTCACAAAAATTGCTCTTGCCTGGTTACGCTGCTATCGGTAAAAAGGACGTCAGAGTCCAAGGCACTCACTTTGAGGTCAAACTACCTACAGCATCATCCATCTACAAACCATCGTCCTCATATTCGCCGTCACTGCGACCACAGGACCATGATCTGATCAATAGCAACAAAGCGCTCCTTGATGCACCGCAATTGTCGGGCTTGAACCCTACATCTTTCATTTGCACATCATGTTCATTGCCGCTTATATATTCCGCAAAAATTGATGATTATCGCGATCTGCCTTCTGAACACTGGGAGGAACTTGTGGAGACATGGATGTGTCACTCCGATCAGAAATTGCATGAGCATGTTGTTCAGCGCGGGAGACACGGGTTTTGGCCGAAAGATGGTCAAGCTCTCGTTGGCGGCAGTTATATCCTTTTCCTGGGATCAGCGATCAATCAGAATAACCTTCACACGACAAGCCAGAACCAGGTGAATGCCAATTCATTTCCTTCTGCACCTTTATTCCTCTTCCTTATCTTGCGCTATACATTGTTCCGGACGCAGAAGAAGACCGACATTGGATACTCTACCAATGACCCGTTCTACATGCCCGCTGCCTCGTGGGTTACTGATTCTATGGGTTACTGTAGTCATCAGCTAGCAACAGGCGCGGCGAGTGTGAAGAGCTGGTGTTCTCGGTTGATACTAAGCGTCCAAGATGAAACGTTACAGGGTGCCCATGAGGTATCCTGTAGGTTGTTCACAAAACAACTCTCACGCTACAGAGGTTCATGTAGTGGGAGCTACATTTGAGCAAACATTTTCCCTTTACTTCATCGTTGCCGAGGATACTGATTCCAAGTAATTAAAGGATGTCTCCCAATGGACCTTGTTACACTGCTTGTGTGGGAACGTTGTTGGGCATTGCCAGAGACGTGATGATACCAATAATTCCAGTTCGATGGTGTATCGAATGCTCAAGTACACGATACGCCCTGTCAGCCCAACATCCGAGTAAGTAAACATCATCTCTATTGCCACTTGCGCTCATTATCAAACACCCTTCTATTTTACCGTTTTCTCGTTTTGGGTACTGGTGGTCGTCAACTGATTGTGACTCATCAACTTCATGGACTTAATCTGACTCATCGGCCGCCAACCCAAATGAAACCCATTTTGAACTACCTTCATAACCTCTCCATTTCAATAAGACCCCTGAATATTCCGTTAACTGCGTTCATTGTAGGCGATATGATGGAGTATCTGTCTGCGCATGCTACGTATCGGTTCATCTTACGTGATGAAGAAGAGGAACGTGGACGAATTCTTGTAAGCACCATTCACTGATATGTAGATTTATTGAAATCTTTGGACCCTATATAAGATATGGCTATTTAGACCAAACATGCGGATATCATATTCTACCACCACTAATCGTGTCATTCCGAAAGCGGAGTCTATCCTAGCTGCGAAGGTGTTGTTCAAATTACTTGGGCCAGGAGATTCGTCTACCGATCTAAAAACGTACGTTCAAAATTGCGACTTTGCTGGTCCAGCTAAAACGTGGTGTTCCGTAGCATACTTGCTAAATATCCTGGATTTGCTCAAGCCGAGTATCTGTCATATCCGATGGAGATCTGTCGACGCCTTGCTGTCATTCTGAAAGAGACGAACAGTGTTTATCCTGACTCCATGCGTCGCATGGCTGGACTGGAAGTGGGTTGGCTCTGTAGGTCGTGAAATTTAAGTATATCATTCCATTCTTCCGTTCATTGCTACTTTGTCTGCAAACTGTATCCTAGTCTTCGTTCATCAGATCAGTACTGTTTTTACGAGTAATGTAGTGATCTGCCTTCCTGCCTTGCTTTCCAACTTCTTGACATGGTTTGCCAAGAATTGCACAACTTCAATCTGATGTCTGGACGATGTGGCTGGACCAAATGCGATCCTCCGCTGTGGCTCACTTCTGCTGCATTATTTATTCGCGGTGGTTGTTCACACTTTTCAGCATGGAGTTCTGGATAGAGGATTGGTGCGATCACACCGAAAAGTCATCATTTTGAGACCCAAGCGTCACAATTTAGCTTTGGTATCGTTCTCGTTTGATTGATATATTTGGAGGGTGATCGGAGCGGCTCTAGTTTAGTCTATTTAAAGTTTTCCATAAGGCATCGCGCACCTACTACTTATTTTGCCCCTTTGCCTAGCATGCGGAAACATGATATCTTGATTGTACCATAAGGTGCATGCAGGAGACTTCTACCGAAAGAGATTTCGTGAAAAAGTTGCGTCATCCGTACTCGGCCTCGTCGGGCCAATAAATCAGCATGTTGGACCTAATCATATACTCACTGATACTAATCAATACCGTCGTAATTAAATAGTCCCAATTGCGCTACCTGAAATGACTTGAAAAGTAAAAAATCATGATGAATCCACAGTGAATTGTTGACCTTGATCATCGGTAGTACAGTCATATAACGGACCAATATTTGAGACCAAACTGTGCAATTCAGTACGGGCTCCTATTATCATATCAGCATGGTCCATCTAGCCATAAGAGCACTCGTGTATTTTTGTAAACTACATGACGGACTCATCTCAATCTCATCTCCCATTCTCCCATTAGGTATGTCACTGGCATAGTGCCATCAGCTGCAGGTCGTTGGCTTCTTCACCAGGATCATGTAACTCGTGTTCCAGGATTCATCTAGGAAACGAGTTGGCAGTAATATTAACGAAATCTTTCGCAGACCTTAGTAACGCCACGTAAGTCAGAAGACTTGAAACAAGACAGTCTTTGACATGTCCAGACGGAAGGCCATAACTATTATGGACTGAACCGCCAGTTTGTAATGGTCACCACAGTTGTCTTTCGGTAGAGAAACCATTATTCCACCTGAGTTGTAGACCATTGCAAAAAGTGAGTATCGATTTTATCTGTCGCCCAATGCACCAATCTATCACAAAGGTCTAGACCCTGAAACAGTGACGGGTAACACCTGTCGCGATTATACCTAGGGTCAGGTTCAATGGAAAAGGTACATAAAATTACGAGCTGACTTCTCGTCAACATCGGATGCGTCTTGCGCCACAGGACCCAGAGCAGACAAAGCAGTTGGTTCTCTGTGCCTGAGTGAAGAGAGATGATTCAGGATTCAACCAATAGGGAAAAAAATGGTCTCTCCTGGACATAGTTTCCAAGCCCTGTTGGAGAATAGTGTTAAACTTATCTATTAAAATTCAGATCTATCATAGCTGTTTTGATCAGGAAACAACATATGATCCAATGAATTTCGGGAATGTTCATATTAACCCCTTCTGGAGAGGGTCCTACTGCAGGATGTCGTTGCTGCCTCCGTGTGATCATGTTACGAATAGTTAGATATTACTAGTGAATCGCGAGAGGCAGTCCGCAGGTCGTGAGTTGGCAAACCACCGTCCATGAATTATGCCACTCTTTTTCTGTGTTTCTCGCTGAATTTATCTTCAATAACTGCATAACCAGAACAGGAGAAGGTTGGGTCAGGTAGGATGGAGGCTTTGTTGTCTGCAACAGCGGAAAGGTCAATGGCAGGATATAAATAAACTGTGCTACCATTGGCTGATAGTCTGGATGAATCGAGTGTAGCACATTGATCAGGGTTCTGCGATCAAAGAACTGACAGGGCGCAGTAAGTTCGGACGTAATAATAAATGCCATCTTGAACATTTGAGAAACCATACATTCCTCATTGCTTAGGACACTTATCGGCAGGTATTTACCACAATCGTCCCTCCCCACTTGGAGGACACTAATTCTGTGACATCGGTGTGGCTAGAAAAAATTTACACGAAAGAATAAGATGTAAATGCCATTATTCTTCCCAGTAACGGGGGTTCGGTTTTGGGACTGAACACGCCATTCTCTACAGCCATGCCGGTTCCTCTCGTAATGAGCTACAGTACTGATTGACGCGAGGACAACATACACTATCACAAATGAATTCTGACATTCATTTGGTGTGTATCACATCTATGTCGAATTGATAACAAACCTAACTCTCGCCCTAACCCTACGCGGCATAGCGGTCAAAATAAAAGCTTCCATATGACCTGAGCAGCAACATCAAATCATTGACAGTTTGTGAGTAACAGAATGTGTTCCATATCACTCGGCATGCGATAACATCGACTTATCGGATGGTCAGTTCATAGCCACTGATCTGTAAGCATAAGTGCAAGTCGGACTCACTGGGCTGGGAATGCATTGGCCGTATCCACTAGTTGCTTGAGAAGCTTCAATCTACCTATCTCTGATTGTCTTCTTCCTGAACATCACCATCAGACACAAGGACTAGACGACTACTCAGGTATCAGGTGTGTATGGCTATCTGAGACATGCCAAAGTAGCTGAATGAGAGCTGTATGTATTCAAGCATATTCCGAGGCGATCAGGAACATGATATTTTATTCTTTCAAAAACAGAGTACTATATTCCATCAAAGACTGTACTATGCCATTCTAGACCGAGGATAAACTTACCTACCTACCCAAAGGTAGGAGGCAAGAAGGAAAAACAATAGAACGAGTGTAATGTCTACCAGCCGGTAAATGAGGTAAAGAAGGAATGAAAAATCGACAAGTAGTAGGAAATGAGCTTGGAGTCGAAAGGATATTGGGTAAGGTGTCGAGGCGGTGTGTCGAGGGGGTCACGATTCAGGTTTCGATATCCCACGGACAAGTGAGCGAGAGGGACGAAGGAGAACGAAGAGAAGGGGATAAAGACATTAGCTTCGCCGAAGACAAACACAATGCAGCAAGCGTGAGGGAGGGAAAAAAAGATCAACTTCGTCAAAAACCATATGGTACATAACCAATGATTAAGGGGAAAACAATCTATTTGATGCCTTCAAATGGGAAGATGGACTGAAAACCTGAGGATGCGTTGGGAGAAAGCAGAGATGCGCATCAGCTAAGCACAAATGTGCGGTTCCAGCAACGTGAAGTTGGAAAAAGTAGGCGTGCATGTGTAGACATGTTGTTTGTTATGTGCGCGATATACGAAGGAGTAAAGCAAAGTGACCATGAGTGGAGATACCGATGTCAGGCGTAGCGAGAAGATCTTGGGGATACAATTATCACTTAGCCAGGGAGGAAGTGCGGAGTACGTCTTGCAAGAATCCATGATTTCCCCACGGCGTCTGGCGATACGATTTTTCCATCTCGACCCAGACATAGGCTAAGACAGGGAAATGTATCAACCATATTTTCATAACAAAGCAAGATAGAAAATTGATTCGAGACAACTGCCCAACACAGGAAAGAACTGAGTTTCAGTATATTCTTCCACATTACAGCCTGACACTCACCTTCACTCGGCAAAAGGCCCCAATGGTACGTAACCGCACAAGAAGCCAGGTGGAATGTGGTGAAGGGAAGGAGCAAAGAAGATTAACAGAAAACCATAGTTGATACACTGGACTCGTCAACCGAAAACCAACCAATACCAATATGTCTGTGTGGTACCGTTAGAATGGGGAAAAGAAATGAGAAACAACGGATACCACGTTAAGAACACAAAGTAAAACCACAATAATAGAATAGATAACATATTGTACTAAACAGTATGTGGTATGGGGTAATGGTGCGAGATGTGAGGGGAGGGAGAGGAAAGACCCATCAATTGTTGTATGATGGGTGTTGTGATGAGAATAGGGGATGAACTGTTGACACAATTGCATGATAAGGGAAATCTTGTATAGAAGAGAAAAATGCTTGAAATATGGATAAAAGGAAACATCCAAGAACAACAATCAACGAAGTGATGTTAGACCGGTAAGTCCAAGAAATAGAGTAGTCGGACCCAATGGCGAGAGGCAAGCACAGCCGATGGGCACCGTGCTCAACCGAAACCAGCGCAGGATTCGATCTCTACATGCAAAAAGGCGCATATATACAGGTAGATCGTGAGGCAACTCGGATAGGATCGCCAACGAAAAACGACGATCAACCAGTAGAAGAGCGAAAAGAATTCCACGATCAGTGGAAGAGGTGGATGTTGTTATACAGCGAAAACTGGGGACTTGATAATAACACACATATTGATCTTGATTCTTGGAATCTTGAAGGAAAAGGAGCATAAACATTAAGCCCATCGAAGAAGATGTAGTGGATAGGGCACAAGAAGTGACTGTAGAGGTAGTGGCAACAGGGTATTGGTGACAAAACAGGTGAGATCTGATCCCAAAGGAAAATGCGCGGGTGTCCTGGAAGGAAAGCAACCATTAACCGTGAATATTACCAAAAAATGCGTATAGGCCAAGAATCAAAAAGCAGCGAGAGTCTGGATTCAATCCAAGACATTGTCGAAGAGGGGTGAGAAGGCGTGAGCGTTGATAAAATCGTCCGTCGTCCAGAAATCTTAAACAGTCATAGCCGACTGGTTAGCATGCCATACGAAAGGATCGCCAGAAAAATGGGGTGGCGACCGGCTGGGTGACGAGAGCGTCAGCCGGCAAAGTAGATAGTTTGAAGATAAAGTGTATCGCTTCTTGACCCGAGAAAAGCCCAAACTCTAAGAACCCGAAAAACCCAGAGAAACAGACAAAGACACTAAAGGTGAATAATGATAGTCAAAGCGAGATGAGATGAATGCAGCCGGCTATGATACAATTGCTTATTCTTGATTTGGATATTGCGATAAGAAGCAGTGCGTAATGAAATGGTTCGTTTGGGTCTGGGCAATTTTTGGAGAATTTGAAGTCGGCGGGTTCGAACCAAAGAGCAAATGATAGAACGACGAGGACAATGATGCTGACACGAACTCAGAGAAAACCCAAAAAAAACTGAAGAAAGATGAGAAACATGTTTTAGTTACCGTGAAGTGGATGCATACCTCTATGCTTTCAAAGAATCAAGGTCTAAAACTTCAAGCAAAGAGAGGAGCCGGCAAGTCATCAGGACTCGGGGAGTTCTGGAATGAAGAACTGGCGAAGTAACCGGCAACCTCTTTTTGGGCCTCGAGCTCGAAAAATTTCTCGCGAGAGGCAGGAGATAGTGATCTGACATCCACGCAAAGCGGAGGAGGAGTAGAGGTAGCAAATGCGCGAGAGGAGCCACTGCGGATGAAGTCAAGGAGGGTATGGAGATCCTCAGGGCCAGAGGCAGTTTCATCATCGGAAGACATCGTGAAGATGTAATCGCTAGAAGTCCTCCTGTGGTTCCTGGGCTTACGCCTAGGAGTTTTGGGAATGGACCCGCTGAATGACGCATTCATATTGGGGCGAGAACGAATTGGGGTAGTGGGGGGAGCGAAAGGGGCCTCGTCATTGCTGTCGTCGCAGATATGGTCCCAGCTATGTGAAACATCGGGAGCTGAGCGAGAAATGGGCTGAGAATTAGTCGAACGGTGAGTCACAGGAACAGAAACAGGCTTCGAGGGTGTCTGAAGGTTCAGGGCAGGTGCAGGCATGCGCAAAAGTTGTTTCCCCGAAGGTCGGGGAGTTGATGGCTTGAAAGTGGCGGAAGAAGAAAAATCAAGGAATGGATCCTCTGCCTGTGAGGACTCGAGAGATGGCAAGGAAGTTTGGCGGTTCTTGCTGTGCGATGGAGACGAATCACTGAGTTCGATGAGTTCCAACTCAATTTACAGCTCCGATATCAAACACACCTCAATTTTGCATTCTTAAGACGCACAGTGGTCTTCTTGTCAGTGATTTCTACAGAACTGAGCAATGGAGGGTGCTGTAGCCGTGGCCGAGGACTCTTTTGCTGCTGTGAGCGCTGGAACGTGGGCTTTGGTTTGGAAAGGGAGAGCAGCCCTGGGGTGTGAGTGGGCTGTACAATGAGCGTCAGGGGTGCTGAAGGATGTCTGCGGTGGCTTATAGACGTGTTATGCTGGTAGAGAGACGACTGGTGGTAGGGAGGAGGTTGTTTGTGGACGAGCATCATGACGAGCGGAAAAGAATATGAAACGTGGGAAAGGGGACCTGGCCTATTATCCAAGCTCTCCACTCTTGTTGTCGCCTGCTTGGCTCACCGGATCCCGTGATCATAGATCTCAGATCACGAGGTTCCCACAGCCTCGTGCCACTCCTTCTCTCGCCTGCTTCTTGCCGTTTGCAGTCCTAACCCGGGGTACAAGCAGGCGACCTTTTGTCGTCATCATTACTACCACAACGAATGCATTTCCTAACAGAATCTCCGACACGAAAGGTTGAAGTTGCGTTATGAACAATGAAATGCTTTGCCACGCTGGTTCCTCGAGGTATGATACCACTCAGACACCCACAAAAAGCGACTGGCAGGGTACCAAGACAGTTGTGCCTAGTACCCGACTCAAATTTACTCTTATCGCGGTCCCAATTTGAACTGGGTTTCACCTCAGGGCTTCTCGAACCTTCTAGAGATACCTTATTTTGACCGGCTCTGCCGTAACCTCCGCCTACAGCCCTATATATAGTACAAACTTATCATTGACGAGTCAGTTTCCGCTCAATAGCCTACAAGGACTGCCATAACACGTTACTGTAAGATCAGCTTATGGCCCGTCAGAGCCGTCTCTACTTGCAATAGAATTTGTTGACAGAACAGGGAAAAGTTGCTTACGACCAGCATCACAAATCACCTTTTTTTAGACGATAATCATCAAAAAGCAATGACCATTTCTTCCTTAAACCCCTAACTACCAATTACAGTCTCTCGTCCGAGCTTCTGATGTCCCAAAGGAGATATCAAGTACAAACCCCGACCACCTTTCGTATCTCTATAAATGGCAAAATCACCAAGGCTCCGCCGTTGCATCATTGGATCAGTCTGGGCAAATGATAACAC
>Ga0153946_1000497_pt1 | contig 17333 bp, 16 predicted proteins | sample TSNJ030MetaG_FD_104751 | JGI IMG/M metagenome (GOLD analysis project Ga0153946, IMG submission 104751) | Attine ant fungus gardens microbial communities from New Jersey, USA - TSNJ030 MetaG | ecosystem: Host-associated > Fungi > Mycelium > Unclassified | place: USA: New Jersey, Wharton State... | reverse complement strand
GACTTTAATGAAATTCCGCTGGCTATTAAGTATAAGCTGTATAACGTTGGGTTCACTTACGATTTTGCTCTCTTCGAGCATGAGAATCTCGATTGCATACCAGTTGGCACCGATAACTTTTCCATTGCTTTCTCGACCAGATATTTGAAAGAAACTCCGGAAGCCACTTTGAAACACCTGAGCCAGACACTGCCTTTTATCTTTCCTTGCTACGTAAATCCGCCTTTTGTCCAGCAGATGCTGGCAGAACTGCAGCGTTCTCTGGGATGTAAGATTACCAATACACTGGATGTAAATACTTCCGACTCTATGATCCTAAATGTCTCACTGGGATTAGGATATGGGCTGATTCCCGGTTCCTGGTCAGATCTCTTAAGTAACCGTAACGATATGTCCTTTATCGAGCCGCCCAATATTTCCACGAAGACTGATATTGTTGCAATCAGCAAGAAATCAACCAGTTCGGAATTGACCATTAATTTTATGCAGCTCCTGAAAAATAACTTCAGCTAAGCTTAGTACATAATAGTATAGAGTTTAATTTTTCGCTCATGCTGGCACTTCTGGAGGTCAGAACGATCGGTACATCCGCTCCGATCAGGCACCCCGCCATGACGTTGTCAGCATCTGCATTCCATATTTTACTCATGACATTTCCGGTTACCAGCTGCGGTACCAGAAGCATATCTACTTCGCCTGCATACGGTGAATCATACCCTTTGATCTGAGCTGATTCTTTCCGGGTTGCCAAATCATATGAAATCGGTCCTATGACCACAGCATCTCCAAATGCATCCGCTTCAGACAGCTCCTGTAATTTTACGGCCTCGACCGTTTCCGGCATTTTCTCATTCACAGTTTCCACCGCGCACAATGCACCGACCACCGGTTTCTCATAACCCAGCTTATGTAATGCGGTGACACCGGCCTTTACGATCTTGACCTTATCTTCGAATGATGGATATGGAATAACCGCGCAATCGCTGATCGCCAGAAGCTTATGATATCCCTTTAGCTGCATATATCCAAAATGAGTGATAAATCCGGTTTTATTCAATCCGGTTTCTTTATTCAGGATCGGTTTCAGCAGATCTCTCGTCTCCATCTTCCCCTTAATGATAAAATCACCTCTGCCTTCCCGGATCAGTTTAACTGCTGCCGCCGATGGATTTGCATCTTCCGCAACATTAACAATTTCATATTTTTGATCCCGGAATCCAAGTTCATCAATAATAATTTCTATCTTTTCCCGTGTACCTGTCAGCAAAGGGGTTACAATTCCCATGGCCTGGGCTGTAAAAACCGCTTCCAAAACATGGGCGTCATCGGCACCTGCCACAACTGCAACTTTAGGGGCCTTATTTAACGCTTTCACCTCATCTAACATACTCTGAAAATCTGTATACATAAACGGCAGCCCCCTTACTTCTTAATACCAAGGATTTCTCTTGCTTCATCCGGTGCTGCAACATCTTTACCGAATTCTTTGACTGCTCTGACTGCCCGTTCCACCAGTGATACATTCGTCGCCAGCCGGCCCTTGCCGTAGTAAATATTATCTTCCAGACCAACCCGCAGATGCCCGCCTAATGCAAGAGTTGCGTACATGATCGGCAGATGATGTTTACCGATTCCCAAGGCTGACCAGGTCGAACCCTTCGGCAGCATGTCTTTCAAATAGCACAGGTTTTTAACGGTTGCCTCCATTCCTCCCAATACTCCTAACACAAATTGATAATGGCAGGGCGCAGTCAGTACTTCCTTTTTGACATAATAGTTTGCGATATTGATAAATCCTGAATCGAATACTTCGATTTCAGGTTTGATACCCAATTCTTTCATTTTTAATCCGAGCGGTTCTAAGAACTGCGGTGCATTATCAAAAATTCCGTTCGGCATCCAGTTAAAGGATCCCGCATCATAGGAAGCAATTTCCGGTTTCACATAACCCAGATGGGCCATCCGGTCTTCATAACTCGCCCGGTTATCACCCGAGGTAGTACAATTGATCACAACATCGCAGTCTGGCTTTGCCTTGATCAAATCGATGGTTTTTTTGAACAGTTCTTTGTTCATGGTTCCGATGCCATTTTCATCACGCATGTGCAAATGTACGATCGCCGCTCCCGCCTGCCAGCATTTATAAGCATCTTCGGCAATCTCTTCCGGCGTAAGCGGAATACTGGGATTAGCCTCTTTCGGTGTCATCGCTCCGGTCAATGCCGCAGAAATAATAACTTTATTTTTTATATCAGTCGCCATAATTTTCTCCTTTTCAAATTTAAATCTATTCTATGCCAGATGATTCGGATTGCGGATCATCTCTTCAATCGAAGAATACCCCGGTGGATAAATGTCATAAGGATGAATTGCTTCCTCTCCGTTCAAGACGCGAAGCGCCCCCGCTGCCAATGCTTCCATCTCTTTCTCGCCCGGCAGAATGGTCACCGGTGCAATAAAGGATACTTTACTCGTAATATAATCGGTAATCCGCTTGCTGTATGCAACACCGCCGGTCAGGACGATCTGATCCACGTCCCCGCCTCTTACCACCGCCAGCTGTCCAATACTCTTGGCCACGCCGTACGCCATCGCTTCCAGCACCAGTGCCGCTTTTTCGTCACCGTCACCCGCCATCTGCTCTACCACTCTCGCATCATGGGTTCCGAAATAAGCTACGAATCCGGTCTTGCCGCAAAGATACATCTGCATCTCCTGCAATGTCATATCACTGTTATAGCAAAGTTCTGCCATATAACGGGTGGGAATTGCTCCGGCCCGCTGCGGTGACATGGCACCTTCATCGTCATATACCCAGTCAGCGATCCGGCCATGCTCGTGGAAGCCCAACGTAATACCGCCGCCCAGCTGAGCGATAATCAAATTTAAATCCTGATACTTCTTTCCCACTGACTCAGCATAGGTAATCCCCGCCATCTTGGTGTTCAGCAAATGGGCGATGGGTCGGTTGGTTATCTCCGGAATCCCTGTAATCTTAGCAATGTCATCTGCCGCATCGACACTGGTCGGATCATAGATAATAACCGGAACATCAAGTCCTTCGACCAGTTTATCGCCAATCAGGCATGACAGGGTTGAGGCGTGCTGTGCCATCGGCGCATAGGTGACCGTAGTAATCATCAGCTCGTTCACATCATATGCTCCATCGCTTGGTACAGCCGGGATGGTGCCCCCTCTTGCCACAACCATGTCAAAATCAGAAGGGGATAAACTGTTTTCATCTAAAAACAGCTTTACCTGATTGGTTCTAAATTCCAGTTGGTCGAGTACCTTGGGCATTTGTTTTAATTGCTCCATCGTCATATCAAGAGATACTTTGCTTAACATCTTATCATCTTCGAAATACGCCACTTTCGTGGATGTGGAGCCGCAATTAATTGCGAAAATCTTCTTCATACGATTTACCTCACTTAAATTTCCCGGATATAATTATATCCCCAGCAGCAAACTGTACTGCGTACTCGGCCGGGGATATAACGTGTATGTATTCTTTAATTATCTGATTTTTCCTTTCAGCGGAGGGTCAATCTTTCCTTCCAGTCCAAGATACTCAATCATCGAAAGGAGTTCCGAATGTAACTCATCAGCGCAGAACATACCAAACATCTCTGTTCCAAATGCCATATCCAAATCATCTGAGATCCGTTTCTTCCAATTTCTCTTCACCAACTGCGAGGTCAGTCTTCTGGCAATTCTGTTCTGAGACATTATCATATCCGCTATTTCATATGCACGATCCATCAATTTCTCACGCGGTACGATTTCTGACACCATACCCAGACGAACCAGATCTTCCGCCGGCATCTTATCGCCGGTCATCAAATACCAGTTAGCCATCCGCGGCGGCATTAATTCAAAGAAGCAGCTGTGGATTCCATCGCCAGGTACATTATTTGTTCCCGGAAGCATATGCGGATCCAGTACGGTAATATCATCTGCAGCAATTGCCAGATCACACATTAATGCCAATTCAGTATGTCCGCCGGAGCCGCTCAGAACACCAAGGGTCGGTACTTCCACATCCTGGATCATAGCAATGATCATTCTTCTGCCATCTACAAACATGTGGTTATATCTGGTTTCACCTGCATTGTCTCCTTCAGGTGCCCAGCTGGCAGCTTCAAAGTCAGTTATCCAGATATTTCCGGTTCCGGTGAAGATGATCATCTCTGTCTCTCTGTCGGTACCGAGCATTCTCCACATCTTACCGATCGCATCATGTAATTCCATTGACCAGATCAGCGGGCCGCCTTTACAATGCATCCGAACAGTTACAACGCCATCTTCCCGGCGGTCCATAATAAAGTGTTCTTTGAACATTTCTTTGATTTCTTCAAAGGTTGGCCATTTGACATAATTCGCATTTGTTTGCTTTTGGTTTGACATAGCATTTTCCTCCATAAAATAATTAAATTTTGTTTTGCAAATTTGCGTTTTACCAAAAACTGTGACATGTGCACATTTACTACTTTTTTTATTAAAACGCATTTGCTGTTTGTGAATTAAGCATATTCAAAAAACTACGGATTGTAAAATTCATTATCTGCATAATTAATTCAAGTCATTCTATGTACTTTTTATTGTTCATTTTGCTATAATGTGATCAAATAACGGAGGTGCATGTAAGATGAGGAAAAATGAAAACGGTAAACTTTCCATTGAAAGTAACAATATTTTTGCGATCTTAAAAAAGTGGTTATATACAGAACCGGATATTGTATTCCGGGAATTGATCTCAAATGCGACCGATGCGATTGAGAAGCGTTCACTGCTGGCACAGGAAAAGGGGGGTACTTCTCCCAGGGGCCTGATCAAAGTGATTCTGGATACGGATAATAAACAGCTCATCATCCGCGACAACGGAATTGGTATGAGCTATGATGAGGTACATAAGTATATTAATCAGATTGCCTTTTCCGGTGCCGAGGATTTTATCCGCCAGAATAATGAATCCGGAAAAGACAGTATCATCGGACACTTTGGCGTCGGTTTTTACTCTGCGTTTATGCTCGCTGACCATGTTGCCATTGAGACAAAATCTTATCAAGAAGAGGCCCCGGCTGTCCGCTGGGATTGTAATGCCGATATGTCTTACCGCATGAGTGACTGCGAAAAGACAGAAATAGGCACCGATATTATCCTCTACCTTAACGAAAACAACCCCTGCCTGGCAAAACCGGCCCTTGCCTATGACAGTATAAAGAAATACTTTATCTTTTCCCGCTATGATGTGTTTTTCAATTCTCCGGAGCATGACAGCGTTCTGGTAAATGACACCCATGCCCTCTGGCGAAAAGCGGAAGACTCCATTGCCAAGGAAGACATGAATGCCTTTTATAAAGAATTCTTCAGTGATACTTCCGATCCGGTATTCTGGATCCAGTTTGCCAGTATCGATATCGGGATACGGGGTATTATGTTCTTTCGCAACACCAAAAACGGTACCGAAGAACTGGATGGCCAGTTCAAGGTTTACAACCGCGGGATCTATGTGGGGCAAAATATTCCGGAACTGATTCCGAAGTTTATCAATCTCCAGAGCGGTATTCTGGAATGTGATAATCTGCCGCTGGTCGTATCCCGTTCGAACATTCAAAGCGATGACAGCAATGATATGCTGAAACTGGTGTACGAATGCCTTGAACAGGAAGTTGCTATCGCGCTGCACAATCTATTCCAGAATCAGCGCAAGACTTATGAGTCTTACTGGCCGGAATTGAACGCATTTGTAAAATATGGCGTCTTGCAGGATAAGACTTTTGCTTCAGTTATGACCAAAAAGGTGATTTTTGAGGATATCTACGGGAAATTCCAGACCATTGAAGAATATTTAAGCAATGAGGAGGCTCTCCCTGATAACACCATTTACTATGCCTCGGATAAACTGGATCAAGCCCATTATATTGAGATTTTCCGTAAGTGCGGCATCAATGCTCTGCTCTTTGACCATGTCATTGATCAGCCGTTTCTGTATAAATATGAGGCATTGAAGCCGGACTATCAGTTCGTGCGGATCGATTCTAACATTGAAGCAGTTTATAAAGGTTCCGAAGAGACCGGTGATGATGAAAAGATCGCTGACCTGACAGCAAAAATTACAGCTGCACTAGGCGAACGGCTGGGTACTACCTCATTAAACTTTACCAGACTGGATGACCGAACCATCTCAGCACTCATCGTCAACGATGAATACAGCCGCCGTATGGCCGATATGTTAGAGATATACGGATACAGAAATCCCTCTGAACCTGCGGCAGCCAAGCAGCAAGCACAGAAGGTGCTGCTCCTGAACCTGAACAATCCAATGGTGGAATTGGCCTGCACTGCTGCCGATTCCACCAAGGTAAATATGGTGCTGAATCAGCTGTTTGATCTGGCTTTACTGAGTCAGCAGGCACTGCAGCCAGAGAATCTGGAAGCCTTTATCTGCCGGAGCGAACAGATTCTTCAGGCTGGCTTTTTTCCATCATAAAAAGTAGAGGGCGCCACAAATTTTTATTTTGCGACGCCCTCTAAACTTATTTACTGTTAAAAGTAATACTCCGACAATATTATTTATTCTCACGCTCCACGCTTACAATCAAATACCCTGCAGTTCTAATATTAGCAGCTGATATCCTTTTAATATCACATTCTGATCCTCTATTTCCATATCCGGATAATTGTTAAGCACTACCTTTTTACATGAATGCGGCAGGGTAACCGTCTGTTTGCCCATTTGATAATTCCCTATAACCAGCAGTGTCTTTTCCCTGCTTCTCCGATAATAAGATATCAGGTTATGCATATCCTCAAATACCGGTATCAGTTCCCCATATACGATTGTTTCCTTGTATTCCGGATGCTTCCGCAGCGCAATCAGTTTCTGATAAAAGCTAAATATCGAATTTTCATCCTTCATCTGGTTCGCCGCATTAATTTCCCTGTAGCCGGGATTCACTGCAAGCCATGGCGTCCCCGTAGTAAATCCTGCCTGCGCTTCTTCATTCCATTGAAAAGGCGTACGCGCATTGTCTCTGCTATATCTGCTGATTACCTTCAACGCTTCTTCTTCCGTTAACCCTGCATCCAACGCTACTCGATATTCATCAATCGTAGAGACATCATCTACCTCATCAATAGACAGAAATTCTTTATTCTCCATCCCCAGTTCCTGCCCTTGATAGATAAACGGCAGACCACGCAGCATAAAGTAGAGACCTGCCAGCATTTTTTTACTTTCGTCATTGCATTCACCTTCAGGGATATAGCGGGTTACCCCCCGAGGCTCATCGTGGTTCTCGATAATATTAGAAAGAAATCCGATGTTCTGAAATTTACGTTGGCTTTCAAAACAGCACTGCTTATAATCATCCGGAGTAATCTCACTGCTGGCATGCCATCCATGATCGTCGGCTCCAAAAATATGCGGACCAAAATCAAACATCGAAGAAAAATAACCATTTTCTCCTATGAAATCAGCTATTTCATCATCTTGAACATCAAATACCTCACCGACTGTTAATGCATCATACTTTTGAAAGCATTTTTCTTTCATTTCTGTTAAAAAGCTTCCGATATCTTTCGCTTCGGCCAGCATTTGTTTCACAGAGCACATGCCGTCCGGCCGGTCAGCCGGATAATCATGGAATGGTAAAGCCTTCTTAATATTAACGATTGCATCAATCCGAAATCCCGACAATCCTTTTTCCATCCACCAATTGATCATATCATATATCATTTGCCGCAGCCTTGGATTTTCCCAGTTCAGATCCGGCTGTTTTTTATCAAACAGGTGAAGGTAATACTTTTCCGTTCCCGGTATCTTCTCCCATGCGGAGCCGCCAAAATAAGATCTCCAGTTGGTCGGAGGCATCCCTTCCTGCCCTTCTTCAATATAAAACAATTTTCCATATTCTCCGTCAGGATCCCGCAGCGCTTTCTGAAACCATTCATGTTCATCGGAACAGTGATTTACTACCAGATCCATGAGGATATGCATCCCTTTCTCTTTGGATTTTGCTATCAATTCATCCATATCTTCCATGCTGCCAAATTTAGGGTCGATGCGGTAATAGTCCGAAATATCATATCCCTGATCTGCCATAGGCGAGCAATATATGGGCGACAGCCAAATAATATCCACACCCAATTCTTTCAAATAATCCAATTTCCGGATAATTCCCCGGATATCTCCGATTCCATCTCCATCTGTATCTAAAAAACTCTTTGGATATATTTGATATGCTGTTTTCCCGTGCCACCACTTACGCTCCATGTCGTCCTCCTGTAGTAATTATTTTTGAGTTAATTATTTTATTGCTCCTTCTACCATTCCCTGCATAATCTGTTTCTGTGCAAACAGGAACAAAATTACAATTGGAATCATTGCCAGAAAGGCCGCTGTCAGGATCAAATCCCACTGTTTCACATAAGATCCCACAAAACTGCTGACTGCTACCGGTAATGTTTTTATCTTTCCATTCAATCCAAGCATTAAAGAAGGCAGCAGATAATCATTCCAAATCCAGATACCATTTAATATCAGTACCGTTACCTGTACAGGTTTTAATAAGGGAAAGATGATCCGGAAGAAGGTTCCTTCCGGAGAAGCACCGTCAATCCAGGCTGCTTCTTCCAGTTCATAAGGTATCCCTTTCACAAACCCGTGAAGAATAAACACCGACATAGAACCGCCAAATCCCAGATAAGCAAATATAATGCCCTTATAACTGCTAAGCATGTCAATCCCGATAAAAGAAGATATTTCCCGGAAGGTAGATAACAACGGAAGCATGACCACCTGAAACGGTATGACCATGGCAGACACAAACAGCATAAAGATAAAGTTGGACCATTTTGTTTTATTACGTACCAATACCCAGGCGGTCATACTGGAAAATACAATCAGCAATAACAAGGAGACCACGGTAATGACCACTGAACTGAAGAACGAATTCCAATAACTGAAATTCTGGTTAGTGATTACATTTTTCATATTTATTAACATCTGTCCCCAGTCAGAGGGCAGCGAAATTGGGCTGGTGACAATATCCGCACTTGTCTTAGCCGAATTTACCACCACCAGAAAAAAAGGAGACAAAACGGTAATTGCTAATAATAATCCAATGATTTCAGGAAGAAATTTCTTTATTTGCTTCATTATAGTTCAACCTCCCTTTTCTTACTGATCGTTACCTGCGTCAAAGATACAACTGCCAGGATGATAAAAAATACAACTGCTTTCGTCTGCCCCATGGCATATTGATTTTTTGCAATCGCAGTATTATATATATTCAGCGCCAGAAATTCAGTAGCAGCAATCGCCTTTCCTCCCAGCACCCTGGTGGGCGCTCCATTGGTAAGAGCCAGGTTAACGTCAAACTGTTTAAAAGAATTTACAAGGGTGAGAAAAATACAAACCGTAAACGTATTCGCGATCATCGGCATTTTAATTTTCGTAAGCGTAATCCAGCTATTCGCTCCGTCTACGCCGGAAGCTTCCAGAATATCTTTGGGCACTCCCTGCAATCCTGTTACATAAATCATCATTATGTATCCTGCATACTGCCATGTGCTTACGATCAAGATAGCTGCAAGTGCAAGGTTCGGATCGGTAAGCATAGACTGGCTCCCATCAATAATAAGGGTAAATACTTTATTAAAAACAAACTGCCATACATACCCGAGTACGATACCGCCAATCAGATTGGGCAGGAAAAAAGCTGCCCGATACAGATTTTTCCCCTTTACACGGGAAGTGCAAAGAAGCGCTAATGCAAAGGCGACTACATTCACAGATACTATGTTAATCACTGTGAAGATAAACGTAATAACAAATGAATAAACATAGTCTGTAGACTTAAACATGGTAATATAATTTTGTAAACCTACAAAATTATCAAATTTAATTCCGTTCCAATCGGTAAAAGAGTAAAATATCCCGTATATAAAAGGAATAACTACAGTAACTGCAAACGTAAAAATCAACGGAAACAGAAATAACATGTTAATAATTTTGCGGTGATGTTTCGTCGGATAAAAATAGAGACCGAGCAAAACCAATAACGCCCCCGCAATTAAAAGCTGACCCCGAATGCTGTTTTCACTTCCGGTAATGTCTAAATAAAGAGCGATAATCATAGACAGTATTCCTGCCGCAAAAGCAACTACAGACAGCGTTCGTTTTATACTTTGATTCATAGAGTACTCCTCCTTTATTAACAACCTTCGAGAAAAATCGAGCCTCTTTTTCAAAAAGTGCCCGATTTCTCTCTGATTTTAAATGTAAATCAGTATTCTTGCATTATTCGGTATAATCTGCAATAGCTGTCCCCATCATATCCACAAAAGCGGCCTGATCGATCTCTCCTTTTGCAAGCAATTCAAATAATCCGCCTGTCGAATTCATTGCTATACCTTCCGGCATCTTCGTCCACTGCCAGGAATAGGTATCTTCTGCTTCAATATATGATTTTAAGCTAAGTGCCAACGGAGTCTCAGGATCAATCGTAGTAGAAAGGAAAGGTGAAATCATACCACAGTCTACTACTCTGCAATTCTGCCCCTCTTCTGATAATGCCAGGCTCTCCAGAAATGCCTTACAAGCGTCAATATTTTTACCCTCATTGTAAACTGCCCACCAGGATGGAGCATCTGCAAGAATTCCTGTCATCTCTTCTTCTGTAAATGCCAAAGGTGCAATACCGCAGTCAAACTCTACATCATAATCCGGAAGAGAAGGATCGATCCAGTTTCCCTGAATGACAAACGCTGTCTTTCCCTGTGCCCATAATGCCAGCTGATCATCATAAGTACCCGAGATCAGCACGGTTTCATCAGAGTAATCAAACAGCAAATCCGCAAACTTCGCAAATTGTCCCAGACGGTCATTATCCACTTTTCCATCAAGCAGCATATCAATATAGGTAGTATCGCCGCGTTCAAGTCCTGCCGATAAGTAATAACCAAAGATATGATTTCCGGTCGACCAATACATCTGTCCGGATTCCGCTGCTGTGGATACTACCGCATCCAGTCCGAGCTCTTCTTTCTTAGTATCGATGGTTTTAAAAGCTTCTTCCCATGCGCTGTAGCTGGTAAGTGAAGCCGGGTCTATTCCGGCCTTTTCCAGCACATCAGCATTATAGGTGATCCCATAGCCCTCTACTGCATAAGGGAATCCTACTGCATTGCCGTCTTCTCCGGTAAAAGCAAATTCTGTATCCTCAACCCACTTTTCTCCGCTTAGATCTGCCATGTAATCCTTCCAGGTCTGGTAATCTCCTTCACCACCGAATACAAACATATCCGGCATATTTCCGGCAGCCAGATATCCTTTTAGCGTTCCGTTAATATCAACACCGCCTCCTAATGATTCGATGACTACTTCCTGTCCGGTTTGTTCTTCATATAATTTTGCATATTCTTTTAGTGCTTCATCAATTTCAATTTTACCATTTACAATACGTATTGCATCTTCACTGGCTGTAGTTTCGGAAGATTCTGCATTACTGTCAGAGCTGTTATCGGAAGAATTTCCTCCGCAGGCTGTTAAAGAACTGATCACCAAAGCTCCCGCAAGCAGACTTGCCAATACTTTCTTTTTCATAATTTCACCTCTCTAATCTTTACGTTTTCTCAGTGTTTCCGCTTCCTTTTGCGCATAAGTTAGCTATGTCATAGATATTATCATGTTTTTTTGTCTATTACAAGTGTTTTACAAACTTTATTCAACAATTTTTTCCAGCATTTTATGAGTTTTGCACAAATTATTCTTACTTTTTTATGCAAATTTAACAAACTCCTGCTTTTGCGGATAGAATCCAAAAAAAGCAGGAGTTTGTAGATTTGTGATCAATCTATTTTTTTTACCGAATCCCGTATCACAAGCCGGGTAGGAAGGGCAACACTGGCAATTTCATCATTTTTCTTTTTAATAGATTCTATAAGTATATCTACTGCAATCTCGCCTTTTTCAGATGGATTCTGATGAACCGTCGTCAGTGCCGGCCTAACTAACTTTCCATATATATTATCATCAAAACCCACTATTGATATATCCCTCGGAATCTTCTTTCCCTTATCCTTCAAATAATTCATCACCAGCGCCGCATAATAATCTGAAACACAAAAATATGCTGTATAATCAGCAGAAAGCTCATAAATTTCTTTCAGCGAATCTTCTAACTCGCCGGGACGAATCAAAATAAAATTGCTTTCTTCACATTCCATGCCGGCCTCTTCTAATGCCATTTGATAACCCTTGAACCTTTTATAATCCACCCCTACATAATTATCACTTAGAAAAGCAATTCGCGTATGTCCGTTCTGAATTAGATACCGTGTCATTTCAAGACTTCCTTTTGTATCCTCCAGACCCACGTTCGAATACTTCATTACTTCAGCAGGGGAATAGCTGTCAATCAAAACCATTGGTTTTTTGCACTTATGTTTCACCTTCAGACAATCATCCTGTACCATACCGATCAGAATCAATCCATCTACGTTCCAGCTGGATACATATTGAGCGATTTCATCAATTTCATCGGAAATATATAGCATTACAAAATACCCTTTTGCGCGCGCACTTTTTTCGATAGCACCGATGATCTCTCCCATGAAAGGGTCTTTCATCATATTTTCATATTTATCTTTTCTTGCTTTTAATGCAATTCCAATAATCCTTGACTCATTTTGTGCCAGATTTCTTGCATTCATATTAGGTACATATTCAAAATCATCTAACATCTTCTGCACTTTTTTTACGGTACCGGGGGATACCTCACTGATTTTACCGTGTATGACATTAGATACCGTCGTACTGCTTACCCCCAGCATATCCGCCATTTCTTTAATCGTAATCATAAAACCCACCTTTTTATCTTTTTGACATTCTCTTGACTAACCGCACCCTCCATCGGACCAAACGCCGCAGCGTTCAGGGTCCCTGCAGCCTTATACCCGTTTTATCATATTTAGCATATAATTGCAAGAATTCTCCTGCCAATGCAGGTAGTTCAGCCATATCATTTATCCTCCGTATCTTCTATCTCCGGCAATCCTGCGAGGGATGTCAATATAGACAACACACCTGCTGCTGCCGATGCCGATGCAATGGTTATCCAGTTAATAGATTCCAATGTCGGAATCTGCGCAACTCCAATTAAAGAGACTGCCGTCTGAGCTATTGTTCTAATTGCTCGTATCCCAGCCGCTTTAAGCCATTTCTTGCTAATCATATTTCTCACCTCCCATCATGTAAAAAAATCCGTTGTTTGTTATTGCTGTTTAATCCATGATTTAACGCATTGACCGCTTCAATATAATGCCTCTGTGATTCAAACAGATTTTCAAAATTACTGCTTATTCCGACATAAATATTATTCTTATCAAATATCTCTATTAACTTCTTTAAATCTTTTTCAATATTAAGCATCGTATTGTCTGAACTTATAAAAAACACTATATAATTCACATATATTGAATATTTGAAATCTGGTTGTGTCTGTTTAAATAATTCTCTGAAATACACAAGTTTTGGATCTGTGGAATCTGATTGTGCGATGCGTGCAACAGCAACATAAATATTAGTTTTAAGACCCTTATCGATATTTGCTACATGGCCTGTATAAATTCCTTTATCCTCAATGCCGCCCTCAATCAAATTTTTTATAATATTTTCTTGGTATGTTTGACCATAATTTTGATAATAGTCACTTTTGCCCAGTTCTTTTGATAGAATGTCACAAAGGGCTTTAATAAGCACCGGAATATCATCATCAAATGGCTTATCACATGCCACTGCTACCAAATCGGCAACAGATATTTGACTGTTATTGTTGAGCTGTCCAAAAATTCTATCATACTTTAGTTTGTTACTAATCAAATAAGTAACTCCATCGAAGTTAGTGCAATTTGCCACACTTTCAATAAAACCTTCATTCTTGAAAAACTCTATTGTCTCATTACCAAGCCTGCCATATGCCATAAATTCAATCCAAATCGGATCATCATTGACAACTCCATCAGGGCACGCAATGAGCTTATAATCCATGTCAAATATAAGCGCGGGATTTCCTAAAATTTTATATGCCGCGTCAAGAATATATTGTATGCCTTTACCGTTTTTAATCGCTCTTATCTGCTCCAGCTTATTGCTTAAGTCACCCATGTTAAAACTGTATCTCCCTAATATATTTCTATATATCTATATGTCTACCATACTATAATGATTATACTTTAAGCTATTTCAATCATCATATTTTTACTCCATCCATTTCAGCATGGTCAGCATGATGCTGTAAAGATAGGAGTTCATCATTTGCAGGTCTTCCGGAAATTTATTCTCTATCTGCCATTTAATATAATTCATCAGTCCGCCACCGTAGAATTTAGATAAGACAACATATTGAGGATTTATTTGCCCGTTATTAGTTTTGTCATTAATTATATGCAGCGATGAAAGCAAAAAATTACACAACAACTCGGTAGTTTCATTATTAGCATCTCCCAGCAAGTTCTTAATTATCTTACTGTTGCAAGCCACAAAATTATTAATGTTATTTTCGATAACTTCATAACTAACCGCGTTATTTATAATTTCAGTTTTAGTATTTTCGAGCCAATGTATCAAAAGATCATATTTATCGGTAAAATGAGTGTAGAAAGTAACCCTGCTGATTCGAGCTTCTTTGCATAAGCCACCCACGGTTATCTGGGCGAATTTCTGGCGTTCCAGAAGTATGGACAGTGCCGCCATTAATGCCTTTTTTGTTTTATGGATTTTTAGATCCTCTTTTTTTAAATTGCCCGGCATGTTTATCACCATCCTTCAGACTCTATATTAAACTTACTTTATATTACATAATATTTAGCGACCCCTGTATATTTTAAATAATTGGGAGCAAAATCTTTCTGATTTTGCTCCCAATCTTCAATGTCCTTACCGACATTCGGGGTAATAATTCTGATGTCTGCAGCACGGACAGCGGTGTCGGGGCCCATTGCTCGCAAATCTAAACTGCGAGAAACAGCATGGGCAGCCATACCCGCAGCGGCAATTGGATGGACACCAGAATGGATGACCGCAGCATGAACAGCTGCAACAGCTACGCGGACGGCATAATTGATGTCCGCAGCATGAGCAGTAGCGACAGCAACAGCTGCGCGGACGACATAATTGATGTCCGCAGTAATATCTGGTGCCATTTTCAACCACTACGGCATTGCTCTCAACTGAAGAATCCGCATTCCCTATTGAGGCTTTATTGATCAAAAAGTGCCAATCGTTGCTAAGCTTTCGTAACACGAAAGGTAACAGCCGAAGTTCCATTTGCAGCGATGTTAGGCAGAGTTACCGTTAGTAATCCGGTTGCTGCAGCATAGGTGACAGCAGTCGTTTCGGCGGCAGTGCCGTTAATCGTTACGCTTCCGGCAACAAAAGTAGTGAGTGTGGTGTTAATTGTATCCGTCAGCACCAAGTTAGTCATTGGTAAAGCTGTGTCATTATTGGTTATATTGACGGTGTAGGTCAGCTCTCCGCCGACCCATACCAATGGGCTGGCAGTCTTGGTAACCGCTAAGTCAACGATTTCTGCCGATACACTCGCAGTCATTGGATCAAAAGCTATACTATTATATTGGCCGTTAATTGTCGCAGTGTTGTTTAAAGTAGTAGCCATAATTTTCATCTCCTATCTACCATATAATTATCTTATGGTAATATCATTTTATGCGCGTATCCTGCCTGCTGCTTTTTACAAAATGAACTAACTGTAAGCATTGTACAGTTTTTTACAACCGCTATTTATCGTTCCTCTATAAAAAACCAGCCGGGAACATATCATGAAGCCGGCTGGTTGCTATATCAATTTTATATTCAAACAGGAAACCGAGCTCCCCCCTTAACGGTAGATAATACTGAATATGTATAACTTTTAATAGGAAATTTACTCCTGATTCCGACCAGAACGTCTTCCAGTGTAAGAGGTGATTCCGTAGCAATTTTAATTATATATTCATAAGGTCCTGTAATACAGTAACACTCCAGTATATCCGGACAATTACTCATATAATCACGAAACTTTTCATCACTGGCTCCATCGTTCGACTTTAATATAATAAAGCAAAAGCAGACAAAATTCTTATTAAATTTCTTAGGATTTAGCTTTATAGTATAGCTGTCAATATATCCGTTCCTTTCCAGTTTACGAACCCTCTCACTGGTTGCAGGCTGAGACATATTAATTAAATTACTCAATTCCTTTATAGATATCTTCGCATTCTCCTGCAGAACTCTCAGCAGTTTTTTATCAACATTATCTAACATTTTTCCCCCTTTGATATAATTTGTGTGATTAATGCACCTTTTTTAATAAAACTTTACTTCAAATTCACTTTATTTTTCTTAAAAATATTTCTCTCTTAGTTTCATTTTGGCTCGATTTATTTGTACACCATTTACATACTTTATCAGTATGCTAAAATATTTTTATACAAATGTCACAATAGCCTATTTGCTTTTCTTAATATCTTTTACTTTAAATGAATTTTGTCAGAATAGCAACAGGCAATTATTAAATTTTAGGAGGTAAAATATGGAAAGAACTGGTAAAAAAATTTTAGTAACAGGAGGAACTCAGGGAATAGGTGAGGCAACTGTTCATCTGCTGGCGCAAAAAGATTACGAAGTACATATCACCTATAGAAGTTCTTCACAGAAAGCAGACTCACTTTGCGCACAATATCCCGGAAAAGTGTTTGCTTATAAGCTGGATCAGGGAGATACCGAGGCTATTAAAAATGCGGCCTTTTTAAATGAACATTCCTGGGATGGCGTTGTATTCAACGCAGCTTTAGGTTCCGGAACTGTCCTGAACTATGCCGCATGTGATGATGAACTGGGCTTTGACAAAGATGAAGCCATGCTTAGGGTCAATGCACTCGGACCATTGTTTATTTATAAAATGATACGGGAAAGCTTATTAAAAAGAGACAAACCTTCAAAACTCGTGTTTATGTCCTCTGTAGGAGGCGGTGTCGCTGCCTTTCCGTATTTTACATTAAGTGACGGCATGAGTAAATGCGCTGTTAGTTTTCTGGCTCGTCAGCTTGCTGCCGAAAACACACATACCAATATTGATGTGTTTTCTATCTGTCCGGGCGCAACCGAGACACCGATGTTTACAGCCAGCACGCTTTCAAAGATGAATCCTGAAGAACGGAAAGCATTTGATGCGGCTCAAAGTAAAAAACGCCTGATCCAGCCGGAAGAAATCGCTTACTGGATCGAAAAATTATTACACGAGGAATCTATTGTCTTCCACGGCGCT
>Ga0153946_1000496_pt1 | contig 17383 bp, 14 predicted proteins | sample TSNJ030MetaG_FD_104751 | JGI IMG/M metagenome (GOLD analysis project Ga0153946, IMG submission 104751) | Attine ant fungus gardens microbial communities from New Jersey, USA - TSNJ030 MetaG | ecosystem: Host-associated > Fungi > Mycelium > Unclassified | place: USA: New Jersey, Wharton State... | reverse complement strand
ATCCTACAAAGTCTCACATCTATGTCATCTGCCAAGGGCAACAGAATTAGAATTCATGTGAGTTTATTGTCTTGGGCTTGGTGGTATCATGGAGTGTTCGTCCTCAAGTCTCTCTTCGGAAAATGCTTCCAGTGGTATGGTTGGTTTCTGCCTTATAGGGGGCCTACTCCACGTAATGGACAGCTTGGTTTCCCTCGTTGATCTCGGACCCTCCGGACCTGTCTATATGAACAGGTCACAATTTCTATCAACTCGTGCATAGATATCACCAGTCTTGGCCACTGTAGCAAGGTTTGTTTTTCTTAAGAAAAATCAATTTCCATCTGACCATCTGCAACTGCTGCTAACTTGTTCCACAGAGGATATGTTGATATGGAGGATGCATCACAGTTCAATCATATGTCAACTATCACCTCATCTGCCAACACTGAAGCATCTACGTCCATTGCAATCATATAATCAATCTGAATGCCAACAAATGTATCTCCATCGGCACGTCATCTACGATGTGGGAGTCTAATTTTGCACTTCCTGCCCGGAACAAGGCCTGTACCTGTATGACCTCTCGGCTTTACATCCACTGTGGTGAGTAACTTTTCTCAAATCAGTTTCTTGTGAATTCTGAAGGCATTTTACAGCCTTAGATATGACTGCACCGTTGCCGCTGTGCAACTCACTAACTTCAACACTGCCGTTCGTCTATGTCTCAACCCGAGTGGCTGAAGTTGTTACATCGTTGTTAAAGTGAGTCTGGTTCTTGAGGTATCTGATTTTTGTTGCTTATCCGTCTGAACAAGACTGTAGCCATTTGGAATGAGAACGACCTCCTGGCTCTCGAAGTGCGTTTGGCTGAAATATTCACCGCTATCCAGACAGCCTCCAAAAATTATGCTGGGCAAACCAAGGATATATGTTCAGTCACTCAAGACCTCCTCTCTGTAATTGTTGGTCCCATTTTGGTAAGGCTTATATTGTGACAATCGATGAACGAGAGACTGGCCTCCGCAACTTTTGGCCATAGTATAGGTCGTGTTACTCTTCATGGCGATTGGCGATGAATTGGGGTATCCAGTCTGAAGCCCATCAATGAACGTATCAATTAACTGCAGATAATTCCAGGAGAGAAGCCATGTAAAATAGATTATCCTAGGATAGCTACTACAACAGCATGCCAATTGAAATGGTTAAGGCTTTACAGCCAAGATATAGAGGCAGGCTTTCGTAAAACCCATGCCTAGCACACTGGTTGGCTCATAGAGAGCACAATTCAAGTTATCTAACATAGAGGTCTGTTTGTAATTGCAGGCAGGTAGTGCAAATGTTCCCTTGTATCCACAGTAGGATCACCACCTAGTACGCTGGTTTTAAAGCATCCTGCTAGGAGTTAGCATCATTCTCCTTTAGCACTTGCCGATAGATGGTTCCTTGGGCTAGTTGTTTGGCATCGAGATATGGGTGTCCCAATTTCAAGTCTTATTGGGTTTGTACCTCGAGAGTGATATACCATCAGTCTCGCGTGACGCGGCTACACGACCACCACTATCAGTTCTCTCACCTTTCTCTCTGCTCGTCCATCGCAAATCGTCCAACCATGGTACATTCTCTCTTTTCATGATACCTTTTTCTGTTCATTCACATGTCTCTGCAAGGGTCAAATGCTTTCGTATCCAGGCGAGCCACTCTTATCATCATGTCGCCTGACTTACTTAACCACCATCCTCATCAGCGACACATAAACATACTGAAGCGGGGGACAATCCACGCTTCATGTACGGCTTAGCGGACATGCAGGGATGGCGTGTTAGTGAGTTCTGTGATATCCTCTACTGTGGCGTCCACTGATGCTCATTTGCTTCTCTTAGCCATGGAAGACGCCCATGCTGCAATCCTGGGCATCGATGAAGAGCACGGGGATAGAAATGCATTCTTCGCTGTATACGATGGTCACGGTGGTATGTCAGATGCCTCTTATCTGTCTTCTTATCTGCTTGACGTCTTCTCAGGTAGCCATGTCGCTAAGTTTGCAGGACAGAACGTCCATAAGCGTCTCATTCTGGAAAAGTCTTATACTGAAAAGAACTACGAGATCGCCTTCAAGGAGGCTTTTTTGGATATTGATCAGGAACTTCGAATAGGTGTGTCACCATCCTATTCTTTATCATCAGCTCAGTTGAGCAGATATCCCCTAAGACCCATTGCGACCCAGAAAACCATCTGGTTGCACTGCTGTTGCTGCCTTGATCACAGAAAATAAAATCTATGTTGTAAGCTCAGGTTTCTGCCTTATCCCTCGTAAAACTCAAGAAGACTCTTTCAGGCCAATGCAGGTGATTCGAGATCGGTCATTAGCGTCAAGGGAGAGGTGAAGCCGTTGAGTTTCGACCATAAACCCACAAACCAATGTATGCCATTCTACATTCACTCTGACTACCTCCTGAGGACGGCGTAATAGTGGAACGGAACAGAATCTTAAAGGCTGGTGGTTTCATCGAGTTTGAACGTGTCAATGGTCAGCAGCTTTCCTTACCTCAGGCCACTTTCTGATAATTCGGACAGGAGATCTCGCTCTCTCTCGTGCATTGGGTGACTTTGAATTCAAGGAGAACTGTATGCTGAGCCCCGAAGACCAGATTGTCACTGCTAATCCGGATATTACCTGCCACGAAAGAACTGAAGAAGATGAATTCCTTGTCCTAGCATGCGATGGTAACGCACATTAGCATCTAATCATTAACATGACTCACGCTATTCTCTAGGTATCTGGGATTGTCTTTCCTCTCAACAGGTCATTGATTTTGTGAGATACCATGTCTCAACAGGTCTTTCTCTTACAGAGATTGGCGAGAAGATGTGTGATCACTGCCTTGCTCCTGATGTCGATTCTGGTGTCATTGGTTGTGACAATATGACAGTTCTCATTGTTGCTCTACTGCAGGGACGCACGAAAGAGGAATGGTATTCATGGATGAAAGATCGTGTTCTGCAAAACTACGGTTATGCCACTCCTAGTTCATTCCCTTCGCTCTATCCGCAAAGCCGAGCATCATTCAATGGGGAAGCCAGTCGCAATTCCAGTCGATTCCAAGATGATCGCCCAATCTCATTTTCATCCGGTGCAGGTCTAAGCAGCTTTGCCCGGGTATTGAACGGTGCTGGAAGAGTTGCAACACCTTGGGCCCATAGCTTTATAGGCGGTAACCGGAATTTGATGTTCGGCTCAGATGATAGCGAGGATGAGGACGAAGAGACATTAGTAAAAAATCCATTCTTTACTCATACATACTCCCTTGAAGATCAAAATCACCTCCAGTCATCCGATGCAACACAACGGCTCAAGGCACGATTGGATGACTTCGAGAGGGGCGTGGTTGAGGAGGACAACACCATGTGGGACATACCACAAGACGGAGCAGAGCATCAGAGAGAAACTCTTCAACCACTGAATCATCTTCCCAATGGTGATGCACAGGTTTGGGTTCCTTCGGCTCAGCAGCTCCCATCTCAACCTTCTGGGGATACTGCATCGCCGGTTACCAAAGTAGAGGAATTTCTTGATGCGAGTGAAGACCCTTTAAAACATATGTCCAATTCATAATGCAGTCCTCACTCGATTCTTTCCTTTGTCAATTCTTTGCTTTTCGGGCTCACCGAACATTTCAGTTGTATTTTATCTGTGTCCTTATACTGTGCACATCTGCGGCCTAGGTAGCAAAACCGGTGTATACAATATTCGTATTTTACCCATGTTTTGAACTTCCGTGTTTCCTTGCCTGTTCCCTCGCCCTAGGCTTGCATTTTTATTATAGACCCCTAATCAACACCAGTTTGCCCTCAGTCAAACATGCAATCATCGGCTCTCCATTGCTGTCCACGAATGCCCCAACACCTATGAGTGCTCCACCAGAGTCATCATTAATTGTAAGGATGGATTGCTTAGCTGTCAGAGCTTTTGGATCAGCCGGATAATATATGTACACGTTACCACCCCGATTATTTGAGCCGCTTTCAAAGGCAAAGACCCCAAGTCCTGGAACATGGTAGGTAAATCGGGTGTCCCGTTTCGAAGCGAGCACAAATGCCAGAGCAGAATAGGTCGCGATATGCTTCCACCGTGGAGTTTGAGACCCGCTGAGAGACATATCAGAATCAAGCGCAAATACAGTGCCATCGATGTTACTTTTGACGATGAACGAGGTAGAATCACTACTACCCCACCCAGGGATGGGGGTTGAGAGAAGTTCAAAAGCAGTAGCACCTTGTTGATGGGATAAAAACTCGGGTTGACTCCGACCAGGCTGGGAGGAGTCATAAACCCAGGAGATAAACGCTCTCCTTCCAACGGAAGAATCCACTTCTTCGTCAAGTTCATTTCCCGCGAGGCTCGATATACCTTTTCCAAGTCCAAGGCCACCGGTTTCTTGCCTTTGTAAGCTTGAAGTATACTTTTCTAGAGCTTCTTGAATATTTAGAAGCTCAGAGGGATCGAGCGTCTCTGGAACGTCGAGGTCTTCTTCAATAGCTGAGCCTGCCCTCACATGAGCGAACACCTGGGACCATCTAGTGCCTTCATTTTGTTTCTCCAGATGAAGGGATAAAATGCCGTACGTGCGTTCAGCCTGGCGATCAAAAGTCCAGAAACTTGATGTCGGTGAAATGCCATCCCAAAGCTTCCTAGCCGAGTATCTAGGAGGCATTTGATTATTTGGGTCAACATTAACATCAACGTGCAAAGTTAATGTGGTAGGGGAAAAGAGGATTCGAATCTTTTCTTTGGGTGTGGTAGCGGGGAGGGGGATCACGACAGTAATGGAATCGGATGTTTGAGTCCATGAATATGGAGGAGGCCTTTGGGGTGGGTTCAATGGCATGGAAGATCCGTCATCTCGAGGGATCGGAACAATTTCGTCCGACGTGGGTTCATATGCAAGTGGGGGTGGCGTGTCGAGCTCACGGTAATCAGAACCACCAAGGAGATGAGTGCCAAGACTCTCAATGAAGGTTGCAAATATAGGTACCTCCTCTCCGCGTCTGCGCCATAAGATTTCCAGGGGAGCAGGAGTATCAACATCACGAGTGTCCAACAAGCTGATCCTAACACCCCAAACGTCAAATTCAACGGGAGCATGGGGCCTTCCTGATGATGAGGTAGAGTAGTGCGCAGAATAGAACCGGGAGGACAGAGTCGCGACGACAGTATGAGACGATGGTTGATAAACATGGTGAATCCGAGATGGTGAATCAATGGATTCCGGACCGAGGGATGGAAAGACAAAGGTTCCAAGAAGTGTGGCGCTTCCACCTTGTGACACATGCAACTTGAGGATATACATTGTCCCCTGTCCATCGGACACCAATAACGAGGATGACGAAATAAACGAAGCGGAGGGGTATTCACGATGGATTTCCATGTCTATCGTGTCGGACTGAATAGGCTTCGCAAGTTCAAAAATTTTGTACATCGATGGACTTGTTCTATCCTAAAAAAATGAACATCAGCACAAAAAGCGAAACCAGCTTGAATAATTATTTACCTGGCCAAGATCCACAAAGATGACATGATACTCTGCATCCACGTACACAGCGCGACCGGATTCGCCATGAACCACGAGATGATTGTGGGTGATTCTACTCTGCACTTCTTGAAAGACAAAGGGTACTTTTCCGGATGTGGCTACTTGGGTTGACCGACTGATCAGGGGAAATTGCAAGACAGACGTTTCCTGAGAAAGATGGAGCTTGTAGCCCTCAAATTTCGGATTTAAGAGAGATTTATCAGGATGAAAGATTTGACCGTCCATAGTCGTAGGTAAGAGTCAGTTGGTCAGAGGTGAAAATATTTTCACAATGACTGAACCTGAACCTCATCTCGCTTTCCCAACGCTGATGTCAGTGCGGAGACGAGATAGCGGTTACATCACATGACAGTAAGCCGGCCCTTAGGCATCGTAAATTATCGACGTGCTAGAAAGCTATGGGACTGCTGAAGTAGACAAGCTATCGTGTTCCCTAATATCATGTTCAGGTCCATGTAGCGTAGAAAACAAACCACGGACTTGTATAACACTTCGTGAAGGCACTTCACACTGTAGTGAGATTGAACGATCCCAGTCAAAGAGATTGGCCAAAGTCCTCTGATACTCGGCCGCTGCTCAATACAAGAACTGTTTCACCCGCTGGATAATCTACTCAACCGGTCAGCTATAAACCCCCCAAAAAATTGATCGAACCTGATCTTCTGTTGATCTACTTCTCCATCATTGATAGACTCCGTGTGTATTCACTACTCTGCATACTTTTGCTACCGCTGAGATCACGATAACCCCTTCTTTTGTAAAGTTGCATCCAGCAACTGGGTTTTGAGGGCTCTCCAAGGCACTCTGCAGTTACGTACTAATATCATTTGTTGTATTTGGAAAGTTTCCCAAGCCTGGCTGCATGTTTGCTGGCGTCGAATCCACAGGAGCGTAAGCAGCCAGTGTGATTCTCAATAGTAAAGCGAGGGGCAATGCCTTCAATAGTACCCGTTCACCTGAGCCAAGCAAATTCGTATACCCGCAGCTTATTCGAAAGAACATTAATCTCCGAAATAACCCGAAGGTTGTTAGCTCGACAGGTGACCAACGGGCATACAATTAGGCATTCAATTCTTCCAGGCTAACGAGACACCCACGGAACGAGGACTATTCAACAAGCGGAATTACCGTGTGTGGGAAGTCGAAACGAAGCTAAATGTAATCATATGTGTCAATGCCTGTACAAGGGAGAATTCTCACCGAGGAATAATGGAGTTTCTCGCAAGGCTAGGTGATAATTTAATAAAGGTCTGGGATGTACTCAATGCAAAGATACGATTCGATTGACGGAATTACTGTTCTCAGATCTTTCTTGTAACATTGGCAGAAACCCGGGAATTCCAAATCCTTGATACTTAACACTAGAAGCAGCGGTGAAACTTCGTCGTTCAGTCAGCCGTAACGGCAAAACTCCTGACAAAGGTTTGAGTCTTGGAGAATTACAACTCCTCGGCCATATCGAGCCACATCAAGTTCAAGGACATACAAATAACAGGCTTAAACCCCGGAAGTAAGCACGACTTAGGCATGCAATTTTCGGAATCGGAAGGACACTAAGTATCATCATGTCCATTAAGCTTGGATGAAGAGAAGTGACCAGGGCTGGTAGTCAAAAGTCAGTTTTTGTCTGGGGACCACTCACGCGAAGGGGCACTGATAAATGTCAATGGAAGGCATCTCCAGACTGAGAAGAAAACTGAACCAAGCCCATTGACAGGAAGAGGGGAGACTCTCTAGGGATCAACATCCAGTGATGCGCTACTGAGGATCATCCATAAGCTAGGGGGACTCTATGATGCGATTGAAACTTGTGATTACAGAATAGCCGATATGAGCTGCATTACGGACCATGGAAATCAGCAGGTAGCTTCATGACGTACAAATGGCCATGTCACGCAGAAATCACGGCAGCCATCTTCGGGTGTTATGTTGGATGGTGGAATATCACCTGTATTTGAGAGACCGAAATTTGCTGAGTAGAAAAGTGAACATGCTCGATTCGATAAAAATGACTGGCCCACACGAAAACAAATTAACTGTCACTTTACTAATTCTGGAGAATTCTGGAGGACTCAAAGAATCGACAGCGCACGGTGAAGAAATGGGGAAGAGATCCGTTCGTTACCAGGAGATAAGCAGGCCCTTGTCACGAGAAAAGTGCAATTGTGGCGGACAAGAGCATAGAAGTCAAGATATGAGTTTGTCGATACTGAGCACTCCCCACGAAGAGTCCTTGACGCGAAACTCCACGTTTGACCGAGTGTTTTGGCATATCATCACGGATCCTCCTACGTCGCCGTAATCAGGCATAACAAGATTCCCCTGTTTGACTCCTGATGGAGCACGGGGAAATTTTAGGGACATTTTCCACAGCATACTTAGGTACAGGAGATACCATTCGTCGAAACGGATGTTGTTGCATCAAGGTACCCCTTGATACAACCGATGACTTGAACTGGTTCGACTGCCAAATTTGGCTTCCAATAATCCGGCCCGTGTCACAAGATCTAGTTCTCGCTTCAACCCTGATTCATGTCTCAATAAAGGACTCTACTTGACTCATAATATTATGTGTAAGACATCCCGAGAATACACCGAAAGACTTTGACTGGAAATAGCTTGTATTCCAGTTAAGTATATGAAAACCGAGTCTGGACAAATTGGGTTCAAGCTTTAATTGTCTCCAAATGAACAAAGCCCCTCAAATGGGAAATGGATCATTACTAGGATTGCTTCTGCCCATCTGTTGACGCCTTCATTAGTTGAGTCATATTGGACTGGAATGGATCAATGTCAAGGCAGCAGTTTGGACGATGCTACTTGCCTGGCAGATTCTTCAAACATTTCCAAAATATGAGCTAGCCCAGGGAGCGTCATGCTTCCAACCGAGTGTACTTGTTGAAACTATTCTCTACACTATTCTCACCATCACTTTCCTGGAGCAATGTCTAATCTCAACCAGGATAGTCTCTTTTTACACGAGTCAGATGGCTAGGTCAGCTGGGGAGGAGCATTTCGCTAGTTGTATCGGGTTTAACCGTTACTGGAGGCTTTTATTTATACTTTCAAAGTTCACAATTCCCGACCCCCATCCCGCGCTCTGATTTTGCTTAAGCTTGTATACCCCTAGGTGAATTTCCCGTTTACTTAACAGTCAAATATTAAGACGCTATAGCGAAAGTGGGAAAGCATTGCGAATTGAGAGAGCCAACCAACTCGGTCGGCATAATCACACATGACATGTGAACAATACGATGGTCCTTTTTATTCCGCGACATGCAGTTTTGTAACGAGCAGAGCGTCTGGTCCTTTTTCACAGAGGTCCGGCCCGATGATGCTAAACTCGCATCGTTCATTCGGTAGTAATCATGCCCCCTCCACGACACCCTTATATGGGTAGGAATGTCTCTATTGTGAATCCTTCAAATGGTACTGTTCAAGTCAAGGAAATGACTAATTGATGGTGGTCTATTCTACTTCAGTGATACATTAGTTAGTGCGGCCAATCAGAACCAACCGAACAAAGGTTTGTCGGAGCCCATAGCGTTCAAGACATTCTGTAGCTCTATCTTCCCCAGAAAGCATGTCAGTCGAATTGGATTACTTCGAGTGAACAGTCCCAAGTCCACGATTTAATCCTATGCTAGTTGATGTATCCGTTTTTGATCCTGCTACGTGTTCTCAATGGAGCGGCCGCAGTAGAAACGCAAGTAGCAAAACATGAACCACGTGGGCTTGAAACCGACCAGCACGCGTCAACTGAGGGATTGCTTCAAAGTTAGCTCACGGTGTATGTCTCTTGACCTCAAAAGGTTTGTAGATATTCATGACTGAGAACAAAAAAGCCATCCACGTGTCTTTCCCCCTCAATTGTGATCACGAACTTTCCCCGCATCTCTTCTGGCGTCCCGCGGTTGAAAAATGGAAATTAAAAGTAGAGCTTCTAGTGTGTTAATATCCAAAAGTGAGCCTGCCATATTGTGGATCAATGCCGTGTTTATGCAGTGTGGAGTAAACGAACCACGCGCCAACAACACATGGGCTTCCCGAGAACATTAGTCATAAGTAACACTTGTTCCATTTCAACAGAGCCACTTGATAGACAAGAGACGTTTGTTGTTGTCACGTCAAGGGCCGAACAAGTGTACTAACATGTTCCTCCTTTTGCGAACAGACAACAGCACCAGGGTTATCCCAAACTGAGCAGATATATGTGTGTCACAAGACTTGTTTGCTTACATGGTTCAAGAGCTACTACATCACACCGATCATTGATCCCTAGATAAAATATCCGCTCTGAGAACAAAACAACCTGAACTTCCAAGTAGGCTAGACCAGTCATTGGGGGTGTTAAAAATGCCTCTCTGACTCGATTTATCGATAGACAATCGATGATTTGCTCAAAGCGGATTTTGAGGCATGAAAATTTTCATCGGATAGCAATTATACTTTCGTTGCTCGAACATGCGCCCATGTCTTCTAAACTCACGATATTCTGAACTCCAAAAATGCCGACTTAATGATTCTATTTTTATGAATCCTCAAACTTGCAGGTGTGAAGCAGGGAAATAGCAATGAAAACAATGTGTTACTTGGATATCTCCCAGGCACAAGTAATGAGGCCTTAGCAATCGCTTGAATTTCATAAATCATGTCAGGAGTTCCGAGTAGGATGGAAATGGATGGCTTAGCCTCACAGCATTCATGAATCAGCCATAGGTTCTTTACATACACGCAAAGGCTCATGTGGGCTCCAGTGCCAAATCCCAGACTCATGTGATCTACACAGGTTTTTCCCTCCACAGCACTGCAATAGCAATTGCAATACAATATGCTGTCCGATGATCGCTACATCGAAAAAAGCGGGGGGTCTGTTCCGTTGTACTAGGATGCAACGGACTATTCTTTCCGAAGCAATGCATCAATCAACATACTGGAGATTGTAGAAGCTTCTCGGACGTGGCTTACAATTGGCTGCCTGTGCTGACTTCTTCAAGTTGCGGTGTTCATATGGCCGTAGACTAGTCCTCTCGAAGCAATTAAACCAGTTTGACTTGAGGTCGATGAGCGATGTAAATGGAATGAACCATACTTTCTCCATGTGAACAAAAACGCGCGGTGAACTTCACTTTAGATTAATGAAAATCTTATCCACGGATAACATTTACCGTTCCAGAGACACGAGTAATCAACGAGAGCGGATCATGAGCGGACGATCACGCCATCTAATAGGCGTATTCTAGCCCATCCATTGCATTTTTGCGGCAAGGGAACCCAACAATCACGAGCTTGTTTCTGTTCATTTCGAACGTGTCATGAAGAAAGCGTTTGACTCATCCTTCCACAACCTGCCAATGAACATTGAGCGGGAAACACCAAGTTTTCTGTGGGTTTGCTGGGTCTACGTATCGCAGTTCAATTATCGCAATCATGATGATGAATCTGACCTCCCTTTTACGTGTTTGTCAGATCTGACGCCGGAATGTTCCCTGCGTTGATTCTGAACAATGAGGTATAGAGCGTCCTATGGGGGGAAAAAATATCAAGTCATCAAAACAAACCAAGGATCAATCACCTACTTATTGCCTTACAATCGCATCTCACCACCCCACCCCCGTTTCGATGATGGCAACGAGATCTCGGGGAGGACCCTCAAATCCAGACTAGTCAACTGGATTCTGCACGTTCGATGATGAGAATTGGACTTTGGAATAGACCTTATCATGAGTATCTCTTATTGCATGAGTTTCTAGATAAGACATTCATGAGAGATGGCCCACTCATGACTCAAGTAACGAATTGCCATCAAAAGAGATCAAGTAGGATACTGACATTGATAACAAGTTCCTATTGATTGTGAACTATTTTTTACTCGGAACTAGCCAGTTAGGACACAACAAAGTATAACTCTGATTTGGATAGATATCTGTTCAAATATGTAACAAAGGCCAAATTAAACGTCCTTCTTTCCGTCCCGCAATTCCCGACTATTGTAATTACACTCGTGGCCTATTGGCGACATGAGCACAATCGTCGAGAGAGAGGTGGAGGGACAGAGAGAGACAGATTTTGATGGGCATGCCGGCCCCTTCCTTCTCTTCCGTTTATTTGCCGAAAAAGCTATGCATCACCGGACCTGTCAATCCCTTTGGAGATAATATCAGGCTGAACCTCTGCCGGCACTATGAAGGTCTCGTGTTCCTCCTCCCAGAACCACCGGGGGGTTGTCCCTGTGTATCACTGTCTCGTTATTGAACGAAAGCGGATAACTGAAATCGGCCCTCCAAAAAAAACACATGGTCCATAAGCGAAGTCACCGGGGGGAAGGCCACTATGTATGTACGTATATCGGCATTGGTGTGGAGTTTCTGACCTTACGTTCACCTTCTCAAAAGGGGAAGGAATGTGTTTTTTTTAAAATCATCAGCCTGGGCCAAGGGTTGTTTTTTTTGAAGCATATGGATGAATGCATTTCTTCAAAGGGGTTACATTCCAAACATGAAGACAGTCCTAAGCTTGCCAATGGAACGATACATCCAGTTTCTTAGCCCGTAGTTTTTCCCTCCCTTTTTTTCCATGATGAAGTCTATTTTTTTGAAGGGTATGTATCTCTGTTCGAAGCTTCTGATTCGATGCTAGCTGTCCACACGTTTGAGTAAATTTGATCAAAGATAACAGCAGCCTCCGGCGGTTCGTTTTCGTTGATTTCGTACATTTTCAAAAAGTTTAAGTACGGAATGAAGCTTTCCGGAAATGTGTGGACACACATAAAAAAAAACTCGGGAGGAGGAAAGAAGCAAAAGAACGAACGTTCGATGACAAAAAAAGGGTATATAAGAAATTAATGAGCGTGGAATTTCCGGGTGTAGCCGATCTACAATAACAAGTATCCATATCCATCCCCTCATGGGTTGGGCTGCGCTTGTTTCTCACCCTTCCCTCGGAGAGAAAAGGTGAGGGGAAAAAAGACCAACCCGGGAAAATACGGATCTGAGGTAAGTTGGTTTGAACTCAAAAAAAAAATTGATTCGGCCCGTCTACTGTGCAGGTTAGGTTTGGTCCTAAATATGGGGTCTCTGATATCGCTCCATTCTAAACTCTTTTTCCTGTATCCAGGACAAAAGACGGGATGGAAACAGACTTCCGTGTAGTTACCCGAGCAGTCAGTCTTCTCGAAATGTGAGGGGAAGGAAAGCATTACAAGCTAGTTCCATCCCCACCCTCTCTCTCTTTCTCGTTCATCAAGCTACCGCTACCGTAAAAATAGAGACGGAGCGGAGCACAAAACGGAAACCACTGGTTCAGCGGCGTATCAAAAATTCTTTTACCCAAACCCGTTCAGGTATACGTTATACATAACTAGTTTCTTATACAGCGGTCTAGTAAATGTTATTTGTATTGACCCTATATCGTCGGTGGTCGGAACAGCGTAAAGCTCCCCTTTCGTATGTTTTTGAGGTGTACGCTTGTTGCTATTTCTCGCTTGCTGTAGACGTTTTATGAATTTTTTTTTCAGTCTCAAACATAGAGTAATGTCAACCACCGGGGAGTCAGCCATTATTCGCCAGCCAATCAAAAATGAAGTTGGCTTCGGTGAAACTTCGGCCGCTGTAACGAGGTATAAATATATCACAGTAGAACATGTGTATGTATGTAATGGTGCCACGACTAAGCTCGAACGAAAATTTGGGGTTCATACTTCCCGGGGAGGCTGATATCGTGTCATGTCTATTCCTTGATTATAGCAGACATCTACCTACGTACGTACACGCGCATTTTGCAAGCTTATTATTGTAGGTGCGATTCAATCGAACCCTGGAGGATTTTGGGCTTGGCCCGCGAGTAGTCACACTTGGCATAGAATTCAAATTGTTGGCATTCATAAACCCCAAAGCCATACAAAGTATTGAAAATAATAGGAGACCAAAGATTATGTGAAACGTTCAGGGACCACCATGTATGCTACCAAAAGTCTGAATAATTTTACAAATATACACGTAGAATATCGTACAAGCAATGGTACAATTTTGTTAAGACTGCTGACAAGATGAGGCAGCGTCTGGTATGAGAAGTAGGGCCCATAGAACGCAAATGGTGGAGGAAGAAGAATAGCTGACACGGAGAGGTGCAATACGAAGATAAGAATAAGCAAGGGTATCATAATAAGTGGTCATCGGAAATTATAGTAGTTGATGAATGGCGAAGTCGTTAAGAGATCGCAGTAAATGAAGTAGAGCCAAATGACGATTACTGGGTCCTGACGGGAGAGGGAAACAAGAACAAGCGTTTGAGGGGTTGGGGGGTGTCGACCTCGTATTCAACTCGAACCTCTTTGCCATCAACGATGGAAATTTGAGTGCGCTTCTCCTTTGTGGAAGGCATAGGCATGAGGTCATAAGTCTTCAGATTATCATAGGACCAGGAACGAGCTAGGAAAAAGTCAATGGATGTGGAGATACGATGGTGCAAGAGACACTCACACTCTGGGGCAGGGCGTCGGGGAGGGCTGACGGGTTTGGTGGCGACAGAGTCGTCAGGAATACTAGATCCAGTGCGAACTTTGAGCTTGACATCGGGGACGAGGAGTTTTCCCTCAGCACCCGGTGGAAGGAGGGGCCTCTCGCGCCTGACGACGGTGGCATCTGCGGAAGGGGAGATGGTCCCTTGTGGACGACCAAGAGATTCTGCATACTTTTCGAGCATGATAGAGTTTTGGTCGGGGGGAGAAGTGGGTTTTGTGCGGAGAGGCATGGAGGCATCACCGAGTCGAGAGCTGACTTTGGTCTTTGTGTTTTTCTTCAATTGGGGGACGGGAGGAGAAACAGAGAGGTTATATAGGCAGGACCTCCATGCGTGGCTGCCGTCGTTCCAACCTGGAATAGTCTTGGGAGGGCCTGGAGGAGCACGATGAGGGCCAGACTGGGGCTTTGAAGGTTTGGAGACGAGGTTTTGGAGGTAGCGGCCGACCATGATGATACCGTTATCGGCAAGAGGGACGTGGCGGGGCTCGGAATCATCGTAGGAAGGCGGTGGTGGCGGAGGAGGAGGAGGAAAGTGGTAAAGTTTAGCGAGAACAGCGACAGACGGTGATGCGTATTCGGACGGCGGTGGGGACGCCGGCGGCAACGAAGAATCTTCTGTGGTTGCCGTCGTCGCGGTCGCGGTGGAAGAGTCCGAGGAATCCGAGGTAGCGGATGAGGAAAGTTTATCGTCTGAGGTGACAGAGGACAGCTTGTCGTCGAGTCGTCGGCATTCGTCGGAGCAGTAAAGAGGCAAAGGGCCGGGATCGATGATGACCTTGAATCGACTTGCGGGGGAGGGTCTGATGCGTCCTGTGCCCTGGGCGAGACCGCCACGGGAGCGAGGAGGTTGTTTGCGTGAAGGCTTGATTGGGACGATTGTGCGCTTGGGCTCAACGAGCCTGCTGCAGACGGGACACCACACCGCGTCGAGATCCATTGTCGGAAATCATTTCGCCCACCATCTTGCCCTTCTTATACTCAATCGTCACACAGGTCACACCCAATCTATGTCACAGCGATCTCAACGGCATCTCAGATTTCAGATCTCCTACCGAACTGGCTCGCTTTCCCCACCTTTGACCCACCCCTTTTCCCGTCCCGGTCTCCCGGCTCTAACCTTACCGAGGGTCCCGCGGTTGCTCCCCTCCCATTGGTCTCGTGTTCCCGCGGTGATTGGACCACCGGCATCTTCCGCACCGGCCAATCATCTCACGGGACGACCTGGTTCGTCCATATACCCTCTGCGGGACGATCATCCCCGCACGTTCCTACTTCCATGGCCGCCGCGCACTTAGTGGAGACACGTCAAGCACACTTAGACTTTGACAAATGATCATTGGACGCTCAAGCCGGAGAATTGTCTAAGGTTGCCCCCGCCTTGGTTTTCAAGAAAAATTCGTCCACAATAATGCACCCCTATTCTCATGTTAATCCGCGGGGTACAGTGCCACTATATTAAGGGGATTAGGAGGTTGTGGGTGGGGGAGGGGCGATTATCTCGACCTCAACCTGAGCTACGACAACAGCGCATTACAACTTAAAAATAATCTCTTCTTCGTTCACCAGTCTGACTACTTCGTAGACTCAATTTATGATGTTTCGCCCATGAATCAATTAATCCCTCCATCCTTGATATGAGACTGGGAAGAAGGGTGCGTATAGGGGAGGTCTTCGCTTATTAGTTACTACCCTGATCTTTCGTTTGACGATCGTCGTAATTATTGGAACGACCGGGTACTGACAACTTAATCAAATTCCTGACTTGATGGTATTTATAGATTCACTTTTCCGGATAGAAGAACAATAGAAGAACAAGAAGATGGTTTTGAAAGAAGAATCTGAGTCTTTCAAAACATGGGCCTTGTGTTTATTTTAGTAACTGGACTGTGCATGATCCATTCTATTATGTCTCATTTGTTTTCTTATCTTCCTAGTCGCAGTGTCTGAGATCAAGCAAACGTGGGGAGTACAAGATAAAACATGGATAAAACATGATTTATATTTCCGGAATGTTGAGGTGCTTCCCGAAATAATCGGTCATAGCTCTCCGAGGAATCTATAATCAGGGGTAAACTATTCTGTGTATGTTTTTTGGGGTGGCGCCCAGAGAGATCCACTTCTTACCCTGATCTCAAGAAACTCTCGTTGTTAGTGCTGTGGGGAAAAAGGTATTGTCGTCTGTTCAGAACATTTTTACTCAGAAGATTGATTGCACTTGAGGTCTTGTAAAAATGCCTCTCTCTTTTGGAAATACTACCCCTCAGGGTGTATCGAATCCCACACAATATTTTTGTATATATTTTGGTCTCTAGTGATTGGCAGGGGCCGTACCTCAGGGGGAGTGGTATCCCCTCACAAAGCCTCCATTGACAGGGAAGATGGAAAAAAATAAATCGTCTCATGCCGTTTTGGAAAGCACACGTTGATTTCTAGAAGAAAAAAAACTGACATCGCCGAGGCTGTCGTTAAGGAGGAACAAATGTTGCTGAATTTGGCTTTTAATTTTTCATTTTCCTCGTTTCTTCTTCTTCTTCTTCTTTCCATTGACATGTGTCTCGGGACGGATGTTATTTAATTTTGAGTGGTATCTGATTGGATGAGCTTTTCTTTTTTCGTTTTGACAGGCTTCGATTTATCGATTTATCGCCTAGGGAACACCGAGAGAGAATGTTGGTTTGCGACCGATGATAGAGAGAGAGGTATCATGAACAGTAATAATCACATATCACATATCGCCCATCCTCTCATGTCCAATTTCTTGAGGTTCCCGAGATTTCTTGAGACAGGTTTTGTGTATGAACGTGCGTCAAGAGATTTGATAGTGATTGATGATCATGGGTCATGGGTTGTTGTCTGTTGTCCGTTGTTTCAAAAACCGATATTGGCTCCCTTTCTCCTCATTCAGTCAAGCTTTGTCTCTCCTTTATGATGTTATAGATGTATTTATACAGTCAACTCTGAGACAATCTACGCCTTTGATGACGCACGCCCTGTCATAACACATGGGATTTAACCTCTCTCATACTCCGTTATGAACCATAGCCTAGGCCTTTTCCTGACTGGTATGGGTTATCTCTGAGTTGATGCTGATTGTATCTATTGTCATCAAGTAGTTCAGAGACAAGGCAGTTCCGATGTTGAGATGTTCAGTAAGTAACCGGTTCGTTTCAGTGGAATCGTGGATAGATAACTAATCAGAGTACCACCTCAGCTTTCGCTTTCGGCAAAGAGGACTTTTTGAATCAGCTAGTGAATTCTGGGGTGTTAAAACCACAACTAGTAAACCTT
>Ga0153946_1000495_pt1 | contig 17400 bp, 16 predicted proteins | sample TSNJ030MetaG_FD_104751 | JGI IMG/M metagenome (GOLD analysis project Ga0153946, IMG submission 104751) | Attine ant fungus gardens microbial communities from New Jersey, USA - TSNJ030 MetaG | ecosystem: Host-associated > Fungi > Mycelium > Unclassified | place: USA: New Jersey, Wharton State... | reverse complement strand
TTCCCAGGCGGTCATCTTCCCGATCAGATTAAAGTTTTGAAAAATAAATCCGATTTTCTGATTGCGGATTTTCGCCAGTTCATCCTCTGTATACTTCTCAATTTCCAATCCATCCAGATAATAGGTACCTTCATCGGCAATATCCAGACAGCCGACAATGTTCATCAAAGTCGATTTCCCGCTTCCGGAAGGACCGATAATGGCTACGAATTCTCCCTCTCTGATATGCATATTGGCATGATCCAGGGCACGAAGCTGCATATCTCCCATCTGATATATCCGGGATACATCTTTAAATACTATCATTCTTCCTCACCACCTTGATCCCCATCACTGCTGCCACCTTGATCTCTATTAATGCTGCCGCCGCCCATCATGCCAAACGAATCTGTATTTTCAATTACTTTTTCCTGATAATAAACCTCCTGCCCTTCGCTGAGTCCGCTGATGATTTCAACGCTGTCACTATTCGAAAGACCGGTTTCCACTGCTACCGGAGATTCCAATTCATTATTTTTGCTTACTGAGGTATAGACAAATACTTCGCCGTCTACTTCCTGTAATGCATCCATCGGAATCAGTAATGTATCACTTTGTTCATTGACGATGATGGTCGCCGATGCACTCATTCCCGCTTTCATCGATTCCGTTCTTTTCAGTGTCACTTCTACATCATATTTTGATACTCCGCCGGTACTGGCAGCATCTGCCGCAATCGCAGTTATTTCTCCGGCAAACACTTCATCGCTGACTGCATCCAACTCAATATCCACCTTCTGTCCCTCAGATATGGATAAGATATCCAGCTCATCCACACTGATATTTAAGACCATATTGTCTTCTGGAATTACGGTTATTCCGGCAGTCTTATAAACATCATATGAAGAACTGCCCACAGAATCCACCGAACCGGTTCCTCCTGAAATATCAGTCCCGGAGATTCCGCTGTCTGATGAGCCGTAAGATGATGCTCCTGCTGCGGATATATCGGTACTGCCGACTCCATCCGGTATCGTTGCAGACTGATCCTGATTTCCGGTGCCGTTTGCCGTTCCCCCGGCATTACCGCTGCCAGCTCCCCCTGATTGACTGCTCTCTGCTCCTGTAGCCGGATATGCCGCGGTAATTTTAATCGTTTCAGTATAACCATCACTGTCTAAGTCCATCAGTTTGACCTTCGGTGTCGCATGACTGTCAATGACAATGTTCAAACGGCTCGTATCTGATGCAAAAGCATAGCCGTCTGCAGCTGTCAGATAAATTACCGCTGTATATGAGGTATTCGCTGCAAACGTTCTATCTGCAGGGCTCCAACTAATACTGCCGCTGAACTGACTCGTGCTCTCATCGATTCTCAGACTAGACTGAGGTGTTGCCCCTTTGACCGGTTTGGTCACCGATAAGCTCAGGGTTCCGTATAATTCTGTAACTGTTTTATCAGCTGCTTTATCACTCTGGGTGTTACTCAAGGTCATAAATTGAATCTCATTATCTGCCTGACTGCTCATACCGTTAAGATTATAACTACTCGGGTCAACATTGCTGCTCTCAGAAGCACTGCTGTCTGTTGATATTGTATTCTTTTCGATGACAGTGTCATCCGCCAGATTTACTGTATCCACTATTCCTGCATAACTCGAAGTAAGTTCACGATCTTTCAGTAAATCCTTCATTTCACTTAATGTTTTTTCCAGCTTCTCTTTTTCTGCATTCTTTACATCATTTGTAATAGAATAATAATCATCATCTTTATCCAGATTGTCTATTTCATCTTTCAGAGTATCAATCGCCTGCTGAATTTCCAGAATATTTTCTTTGATGGATATTTCCGTGACTCTTGCGATCGGTGTCCCTTTTTTCACCTTATCGCCTTGTTCCACCAATACTTTTTCCACTTCCAGCCCGACCGGCACTTCCACTTCATTTACGGTATCATTGGTCAGTGTTCCTGTCCCGATCACCGTTTCCTGAATACTGCCTTTATCCGCTTTTGCTGACACCGCTGAATTCATACCCGCCCTCGCATTACTTACATTTGAGGTAATCGAAACCACACCAATAACTACAATAAGCAATATCGCCAAAACGATTGTAAATACTATATTTCGTTTCCGGCTGAATATCTTTTTTACCTTTTCCATTTCCACGCCTCCTAGTTTGACTTTGTCTTTGCATAAAATAGCATAGCAATATAAACTAAATATTAACTGGATGGCGCTGTCATAACAAATTTATTTAATTCATAAAAAGTTTATATTTCTATGCTACAATAAAAATATGCAAGTGGTTATGATATTGAATTACAATGAAAGAGGTGAAATATCATGTTTCAAATTCTTGTTGCCGAGGACGACCGAAAATTGAATAAACTATTCTGTACCGTACTCACCCGGAACAATTATCAGGTCTATTCCGCTGCTGACGGTAACGAAGCGTTTGAAATTTTGGATAGTCATTATATTGATCTGATTATTACCGATATCATGATGCCAAATGTCGATGGATATGAATTAGCGCAGTCCCTGCGGGATGGCGGTTATACCCTGCCCATCCTGGTAATTACGGCTAAGGAGCAGTTCCAGGATAAACAAAAAGGGTTTCTTATCGGTATTGACGATTACATGGTGAAACCGATTGATGTAAATGAGATGGTGTTGAGAGTCAGCGCACTGCTGCGCCGTGCTCAAATTGTCAATGAGCGTAAAATTGAACTGGGTGATACCGTCCTTAGTTTTGATGCGTTAACCGTTCGATTTCAGAATCGGGAAATCCTGCTCCCTCAGAAAGAGTTTCACCTATTATATAAATTGATATCCTATCCTAACAAAATCTTCACCCGCCAACAGCTCATGGATGAAATATGGGGTGTCGACTCGGATACTGATGAACGTACTGTTGACGTCCATATCAACCGGCTTCGTGAGCGATTCAAGGATTGTGCTGATTTTCAGATTAAAACCGTTCGCGGACTTGGATATAAGGCGGTGAAACCAGAATGAAAAAAAGACCGCATATACATCTATTGCTGTATTTTGCAGCGATCATTTTTGTAATCATGCTGATCACTGCTTTTGTGATGATCTGCCTGGCATTTGCTATGTATCATTTTGGTTTTCTACCCGATCACAAGAATAATAATCCTCTGATTCCGATTGTCCTGCTTTTATTTATCAGTGTCATTATCGGAACTGTCATTTCGTTCTTTGTGGCCGGAAAGATATTACAGCCGATCACCGGATTTGGAGAAGTTTCTGCTGAAGTGGCCAAGGGGAACTTCTCTATCCGTATAGCTGACAGCAGTAAAATACCGGAAATCCAGGAATTCATCAGTAATTTTAATCTCATGGTTCGGGAGCTGGGCAGTATTGAAACTCTAAGAGATGACTTTGTCAGCAATATTTCCCACGAATTCAAGACACCGATTGCTGCCATTGAAGGCTATGTCACTTTACTTCAGGACAGCACACTATCTGACAATGAACGGACAGAGTATACCCAGATGGTTATCGAAAGCGCCCGGCAGCTGTCAACGCTCTCGGGAAATATTCTCAGCTTATCAAAGCTGGACAATCAGGAGGTACTTCTGCAAAAAAAACCGTTTCGACTGGACGAACAGATTCGTGAAGCGATCCTGCTCCTGGAAAATGAATGGGGAGAGAAAAATCTGGATCTGCAAGTTGATCTTACCAAACTAACTTATACCGGAGATGCTAATCTGCTTCTTCTGGTATGGAGGAACCTGATTGAAAACGCAGTCAAATTCACACCTGACGGCGGTACAATTTCGGTTCTGCTCTATTCTGAAAATTCCGATATTTGTGTAAAAATAGCCGATACAGGATGCGGCATGAGCCCCGAAGTCTGCCAGCATGTCTTTGATAAATTCTATCAGGCTGACACGGCACGTATGACCAGCGGCAATGGGCTCGGGCTGGCTTTGGTTCAGCGGATTGTGGAACTTCATAACGGTTCGGTTACGGTGATAAGCGAACCACTAAAAGGTACTGCCTTTACAGTTCAACTTATGTCCGTTTTCTGCTGATATCTCCGGCTTCTTAATAACATAGTCTAACTTCTGCAAACACTCTGTGAAGAATTGTATCACCGGGCCGGCTGCAACCACAGTCGCAAGGGTAATTACTCCGAAGGTTCCGCCGGCGAGAATCCCGGCTGCCATTAGTGTAAAATCAATGCAGCGGCGTCCGGTCTTAAACTGCCATCCGGCCTTCTCCGCAATACTTGCCGCCAGCCCTGTAACCGGATCTACACCGATATCACTGACGATAAACAGCGCAATGCCAAAATAGAGAATCGCACATCCCATGAAGCCGATTACACTTCTTCCCGCCAGACTATCTGTCAGCGGCAATTGTGCGTATATCCAGCCCCCTGCTTCAGCAAACTTACCATACAGAAGCATATAGATCAGTGTACCGATGTGGATATGTTTACGGCCGACGATAAATAGCAGCGCCACCAACACAATGTTTATGATTGTAATTAAAGTTCCGTAATTCTCAATCGATACCTTCAGCAATACCCGAATCCCGTCATAAAATATTCCAATTGTATCATTCCCGAGACCGGTTGCCTGGTTGATTCCCAATCCGGTTCCGATTAATGCCGTTCCAACCATTGCCCCAATTACTTTTTTTATCATAATTTTCACCTGATTCTTTTTTATTGTGTCTTTCGCACTTACATACTCTAACACGAATTAAGAAAAATCAGATATGACACATGTCACACATCCCGCTAATCATTTATTATTTCTGCTAATCATTTTAACATTATCTATAACTAAAATAATTACTAACGTACCAAAATATCAATAATCTCGCCGATATAAAGGTCATGGTAATCTTTATCAGAATACCACTGATCATCAATTTCTTCATCGATAAAGCTCTGTGATTCGATCGGCTGACAGCACATCTTTTTACACAGCATAACCTTCGAAGCCTCTGCAAAATACGGAATACCTTTGTAATGTACAAGCGCCAGTTCACACTCTTTGATCTTATCTGCATCCCTTCCTGAAACGCTCCCCATATAACCAAGCATTTTCCCATATTTCTCTTTGTCGAAGAAGGTCAGTGAAAAACTATCTGCTCCATCGATAAATTCCTTTGTATAGCGGCTCTTACGAATCACTGCAAATGCGGCATTTTTCCCCCACATCACGCCCAGACCGCCCCAGGCAGCCGTCATCGTGTTGACCTTTCCATCTTTTTCCGCCGTTATCAGCATCCAGTCCTTTCCAATCATCTGAAATGGACTATGATCAAATGTCTCCGGTGTTATCGTCCGAAATGCTTCCATATCATATCTCCTCCTTTAAAGAAATGTTCTGCTGTTTCCTAAATATGGTTTCCCTATCATTGTTATTCATTATATCAGCTTTTGTCAAGTCTTATGAAAGATTTATTACTGCGGGAATAGTGCATATATACTGCCAACGCTCCCAGGAAGGTCAGCACTTCTGCGAGCGGATACGCCATCCAGACTCCCTGGATTCCCATTACTGCCGCCAGCAGAAACAGCAGCGGGATCATGATGATGCAGCCGCGCAGAATCGAAATCATAAACGAAGGTACCGGTCTCTCAATTGCCCCAAACCACGAGGCCAGAACAATATTGAGTCCGGCAAAGAAAAAGCCGGTAAAATAAATCCGCAAACCAGAAACCGCCATTTTCCCCAATTGTACATTATTCTCTCCGTTAAAAATTCCGGCAACAGGATCTGCCCAGATTGCAACGACAAGATATATCAGCGCGGCGAATAGCAGCGACGTGCCCACGGACAGACGAATGATCCTCCTGATGTTCACTTCATTACCTTGTCCGTAATTGCTGCTTACGATTGGCTGTATTCCCTGTGCAATTCCAGTAAAGACGGCAGTTGCGACCAGAGCCAAATTTGCGATGATCCCGTATGCAGCTACTCCGGTATTACCTGACAGTTTTAAAATCACACGATTAAATACAATGATTACACTCCCCGACGATGCCTCTGTAATGAAAGATGCCATTCCCAATAAACACACTGCCCCCAGGCAGCTAAATTTCATCCTGCTGCGCACCAGATGAAATTGATTTTTCTTCTTACCCAAATATTCACCCATAACCAGCATACTGATAACCGGTGCCAATCCGGTCGCAAATGCCGCACCAAACATCCCCATCTTACAAGGATATATGAAGACATAATCGAGAATAATATTAGACAGACTTCCCAGCACCATCGCTGTCATAGATAGATTCGGCGCCCCGTCATTCCGGATAAATGCGATCAGAATATTGTTGATGATAAACGCCGGTGAAAAGCACATCAACGTTTTCAAATAGGTATTTGTCATCTCAAATGTCACTGTATCGCTTCCGAGCATACTGCTTAGCGTTTCCGAAAAGAGCATCCCCGCTATCAAGAACAGCACTCCGGTGGCTGCCCCTAAACCAACTGCATGGGTAAACACTTCATCGGCAGCACGATGCTTATTCTGAGCTTTGTACACAGCATACTTGGTCGCCGCACCGATTCCAATCATCAAACCGGTTCCATTGATAAAACTATAAACTGGTATCGCCAGATTAAGTGCCGTCAAACCATCCGTTCCGACTCCGTTAGAAACAAAAAATGTATCGGCCAGAATATAGCAGGACAAGCCGGTCATGGCAATAATGTTCAGACTTACATATTTTACATAAGATGATAATATTGTGCTGTTTTTCATTAAGAATCCTCCACATACAAAAAGCATCTGTACTCCATACCTTCAAAGGCCTAATGGCATGGAATCCAAACGCTTATTACGCAGTTTTACCCGGCGGCAAAACATCATATTTTATTCAACTTTGATTACTATATCACAGATTCTCGAGTCTTTCAATCGCACAATTTAATTCTATCGTTTTCTACATGATTTTTCAATGCAAAATATGCTGTTTCTGCCAGTACCGCTCCCCCGGTCTCATTTAAATGCAAGCCATCGGGAACACAATACCCCTCTTTATAACCAGCCGGCCGGGCCGGATCCTTCAGCGCTTCCTCAATATCAATCACACCGTCAAAAATGCCGCTGTGAATCACTTCGTTATAAGATTGGCGAAATGCTTCCCGTTTCAGATCTTTCGGAGCGCCCTGCGTGAGCGCCGGATATAACGAATACGCAAGCACCTTAATACCGCGTTTGTGAGCTTTAGCAATTAACTCTTCGCATCCTCTTTTGTATACCTCCGGCATCGGTATCGGTGCTTTGTCGATCAACGGCAGCTCCGCCAGATTCAAATCATTAATCCCCAGTGCAAACAAAATATGCGTCACTCCATAGTCGGTAAATGTATCCCATTCGATCCGCCGGATTCCTGCCGCTCCATACGTCTTCCCTACCGATACCGGCGAATCGCTGAGCAGGCGGTTGCCGCTGATTCCGGCATTAAGCAGGCAGAGTCCGCCTGGATATTGCTGATAAAGCCGTTCCAGCAACGGGGTGTACCATTTACAGTGTACTGTAATGCTGTCACCCAGACAGGATATAACTGCCGGCTTGCTGCCGCTGATTATATCCAGGGCACGAAAATAGGGCACACAAACGGTTGGAACCGTTCCGGCCTGTCTGACAATCCAATGCGGCTTAGTATTGGGTTCAAAATTCTTATTACATTGATTCCCCTGTCCGATCAGCTGCAGCGCATGGCTGCCGATCGGACAGACACTTCTGGGCCTGGCACTGCAGTAAATCGAGACTGCCAGATAATCGCCTGGCTCCACCTCAAGTAATATCTCATCACTGGTCAGATCGGTTCCGGCTTCAAACCGCAGTTCTGTATTTCCGGAAGCGGTGACCGGTATTCCCATTCCTGATTCTATCTTCCCGGTTTTATTACATTTTGCAATCCACACCTCTTCCATGCATGCTGCTTTCCTCCCATCACGGTTAGAGAAGCGCAGCTGCAATGTATTACCTTTAATATTAATCGGTATAATCACCCGGGTTGTTATATCTTTTTGCAGCATCCATCCCGGCCCGGTAACCTGACTCATCGTGAATGCCGTTATTCGTTGTTTCATAAACGACCTCTCCAGCCTCCGCTTGTCCAAATCATGGTTCGATTTCTACACCATACATTCGTGAATGTCTTCCTCTTCTATTCCGACCGCTTTCATGATATCCTCCAACGCTGCGCGCTCCTCAATTCCGGCGCACCATGACAGACCGCAGCCAGCTGAAATTACCCGCGGTACCGGAATCATCCGCCCGGCAGCGCCGCGCTCCTTGCATGCCTTTTCCATAGCCATAGCATCTGCTGTTGTATGAAATGTAACAACTAATTTTAATTCTCTTTGTCTCATATTATTCAATCACAATTTCGAATTCTGAGCCTTTCTGCATCGCAGTCGCTTTCTTACCTTTATCTTTCGCGAGTTTTTCAATATTCATCTTCTGATGCGGTTCACTGACCAGAACCTTGACTGGTCCACTGGCATCTTTCAGTGCATCCGCCGCGAGCATCAGCGGTTCGGGGCAGGAAAGTCCTCTTGCATCTACTTCTTTCATATATTTTACCTTCTTTCCTAGAATATCATATCTACTATGTAAAATCTACTATGCTTTGTTCTCTTTCCGCTTATTGGTAAATGCAATGATAAAGCATACCGCAATCGCCAGAATACAAGCAATCCGCCCCGCCGGAGTCGTTCCGCCGGCTGCGTCTGCCGACGCTCCCGAAGAAGCCAGACCAAAGTTATGACAGATCGCGGCGCCGACAAATAATCCTAATACAGCTGCCCCTGCATCGGATGAACCCTGTCCGGCCAGGATCAGCTGTCGAAGCGGGCAGCCGCCTGCCAGTACCGCTGCAAATCCAACCGCATACATTCCGAGGATATTCCAGAGATGCTGTGAATGTGCAACCGGCTGTCCGGCAAAGCTTAAACTAAAGTTACCAGTTACAATGTTATAAATAAGCATTACCGCAAACAAGCCTCCGATTACCGATAATAAGTCGAAATTCTTCATTAAAATCACGTCGCGGATACCGCCTGCAAAACACATTCTGGATTTCTGTGCAAATGCGCCGAATACCAACCCTCCGACAAGAGCTAACAGCAACGGTGCGTGCATACTTCCCGGTCCTTCGGTACTGCTTGCCAGCAGATTCGTACCAACCGCCAGAAGTAAAATCACCATCATGATAACCGGCATTACCATACCGCTTCCTTTATGAGTCTCACGTGCTCTTCCCAGACTGAAGCCATTCTTAAGCATCACTGTACCGGTAGCCACACCGCCTGTAAAACCGATCAGTGCCACATAAGCATTCAGATCACCTGCCGACATCCGCAGAACCATCCGCAATGGGCAGCCCAGAAACACCAGTGATCCAATCATAATTATCATTCCCAGCACGAAGCGGATCATCGGTGATGAACCAGCTGTAGAACGATATTCTCTGGTACCAATTGCAACGATAAACGCTCCCAATACCATTCCGATAATTTCAGGCCGTGCATACTGTACTGCCGCTGCCTGATGAAAACCTAATGCTCCCGCTGTATCACGGATAAAGCATGCTACACAAATAGCCATATTACCAGGATTTCCAAAGTATGCTAAAAGTGCCGCTGCAATTCCGCATACTGCTCCTGCCAAGGCCAATGTCTTCTTAGAACCAGATAAATTCATGTCAATCCCTCCTGTTTCTCTCATTCTGTTGTTTAATACCTGCCTACTCTTCTGCCAGAGCCCTGACTGCCACGATGGCAGTCTCCACCTCCTCCATCGTATTAAAATATGAAAAACTGAATCTCACCGCCCCCTGCTCCACCGTTCCCAGCGCTTCATGCATCAGCGGCGCACAATGTGCCCCCGGTCTGGTAGAAATATTATATTCTGTAAGAAGTTGATCACTCACCTCAGAAGAATCATAAGATCCAATATTCAGTGCCACGATCGGGCAGCGTTCTCTGGTCGAAAAGTCACCGTAGACTTTAATACCGTCTATAGCTCTGACGCCCTCATAAAAGTGCCACATCAATTCCTGCTCCCAGCTGCGGATCGCATCCAGACCTTTCTTTTCAATATATTCAAGTGCCGCATGCAGACCAGCGATGCCATGTCCGTTTAAAGTGCCGGCTTCTAAATGTGTAGGCATTTCATCCGGGTGTTTCTTTCCATATGTCTGCACTCCGCTGCCGCCGCTCTTAAGAGGGCGCAATTCCAGCCCCTCCCGCACATAGATTCCGCCGGTTCCCTGTGGTCCCAGCAAGCTCTTATGCCCGGTAAAGCAAAGTATGTCAATATTCATTTCCCTGATATCAATCGGAAATACCCCCGCCAGTTGTGAAACATCGGCAATCAGAATCACATCATGCCGCGCTGCGGTTTCTCCGACCCGCTTCAAATCCACAATATTTCCAGTCAGATTCGACGCACCGGTACAGATAATTGCTTTCGTATTCGTTTTAACAGCTTGTTCAAAGTCCTCATATTGCAGTGTTCCGCTGCTGTCACTCTTAATAATAGTGACTTCTACACCGCGTTCCTCCATTTCATACAACGGCCGAAGCACCGAGTTATGTTCCAGCATAGTCGTGATGACATGATCCCCCGGATTCAGTACTCCTTTTATAGCAATATTTAAGCTCTCGGTAGCATTCATGGTAAAAGCAATCTGCTTCGGGCTGCCGGCACCGAATAAGTCACTCAATTTTTCTCTTGTTCCGTATATCATCCGCGATGCATCGAGTGAGGCTTCATGTGCCCCCCGTCCGGCATTTCCCAGAGAAAACATGGCGTTTGAAACTGCCTCAATTACTTCTCTCGGCTTATGCTTTGTCGTTGCTGCATTATCCATGTAAATCATCTTACTGTTCATTCCCTTTCATCTCCAATCACTAACTGCTGATATCCATATTTACAGTATAATCTATCACATTTTTATCGTCTAATAGAAAAAGGCCATAATTCGCGTTGTTTATAGTTGTTTTCTATACACATGCAAAAAGCCTGCTTTCCCAATAAATCGGTGAAGCAGACTTGTTAATTTATCATTTTCCTATTTCTTGACTTTATATAAATTTTTTACTGTTTTAATAAACTTCTCGGCTGAGCTTGATAGCTGATAATTGCGATTGTATACTACATTCAAGTCACGTCCTTCACCCTGCCCCGGGATCGTAACGCTGATGATGCGCCCTGTTTCAATCTCTTCTTTTGCTGCCAGTTTCGAGATGATCGAAATACCCATGCCGCTGATTACCGACCGTTTGATCGTTTCCTGATTCTCCATGCTGGCCGCAACATTCAGGTTCTCCGGCAAAACACCCAGTGCTTTGAGCTGCTTTTCTGCTTCTTTACGGGTACCTGACCCTTCTTCCCGCATAATTAGACGTTCGGTCGAAATCCACTCCTTTAGCGGCACTCTCCTGACCAGCCTCCGGTACCTCTCAGTATTAGGCATAATAACCACCAGCTCATCCTTATAAAACGGCACATATTTACAGTGTTTCTTCTCCAATACGGTACCGGTAAAGCCGACATCGATGGTATGGTTGATTAACGCTTCCACAACTTTGGCGCTGTCACTTTCGATTACGTTAAACTGCTCCTCCGGATAACTTTCATTAAACCGGGCCAGAATTTCCGGTAATAAATATTGCGAGGGGATCGTTGACGCCGCTATGTTAATGCACTTGCTGCGTTCCTCCGTATTCCTATGGAAGGTCTCTTCGATCCGCTTCTCCAGCCCGACCATCTGTTTTGCATATTTATAAAGTAATTTCCCGTCTTCCGATAAACTGACTTCCTTCGTATTCCGGATAAATAATCTGACGTTCAATTCCTTTTCTAGTGAAGCAATATGTGCACTGACCGTTGGCTGCGTCAAAAACAGCTTTTTTGCCGCTTTCGAAAAACTGCGGCTGTCGGCCACTTCCACATATGCTTCTAACTGTTTTAAATTCATCAGTATCCTACCCTCTCACTTTCTGCTCCGGTCTTCTTGGTCACTTTGATACTGTCCATGTATTCCAGAATCGGTTTGGCGCTCTTGCGGGAAGTCGCAAACATATCTCTGACTTCGGCAATCGTAATCAGGTTGTCTTGATTCAGTTTTTCCTTAATCTTCTCTCTTGCCTGCTCCATCAGACTGCTCAGAGTACATATATCATCCTGTACTCTGATCACTTCACCTTCTTCCAGCAACACAGCAAGAATATCTTCTGCAATACCCGGTGGTGTTTTACCAAAATCAATTTCTCCGAAACGAATAAAATCATAACCGGCATCCTTATAAGCTTTCAGAATCTTACCAGAGACCTTTTCAAAGACCTCATCCCGGCGAACCGTAAAATCCGGTGTCTGCAAATATTCATTACGGCGTTTTATAATTCCGTTTTGATCGAGCTGTTCCATGTACAGATCGAACAGATTCGGCTTTATCTTTCTGGCATAGGTCATGTGTATTTCCGCCTTTTTCATCCCATAGCGGTACGGATATTTTTCATGATACGCTGTTAAGACTTCCGTCAGCTTCTGCCGCAGTTCCTGTTCTGCGCCTGTATGCCATACATAGGTGTCTTTTTTAAGCGCAAACACCTGAAGAATTCCCTGACTTTTCAATTCCTCAACATCGGCTGCCACTTCCTCTATTGACAGTGCCGTCAGTTTCGCCAATTCCGCTATGGAGATCATCGTTTCCCGGCAGCCCTTGGCATGCAGCTCAATGACATCCGCCGATGAGCCGGATTCCTTCTGTTTCAGCGCTTCGATCACTTCCGCACGGAAACGTTTCTCCCGCCCCGGGTTCGGTTCCAGAACTACACCTCCGCCGATGGTCTCCATCGGCGAATAAAAACGTACAACAAATTTATCACCCCGGCGCAGTGCCATTTCTTCTTCCAGACGCAGCTGGACAAAGCCGCTGTCACCCGGTCCCAGTTCTTCCTGATCCAGCAATACCGCCCGACACAGCACTTCGCTGGTTCCCGTAAATAAATGCAGGCGGGTATTATTCTCGAGTATCCGCAGCGCTCCCGGAAGCATATTCAGTTTCACATCCAGCAGCTCCGTATTCTTCATACTGTTGGGTGAAGCAATCACACAGCCCCTTTTTATCTCTTTCTTTTTCACATTTGATAGGTTAATCGCTACCCGCTGACCGGCATAACAGGTCTTCACTTCTTCACCATGTACCTGGATGCTGCGGATCTTGCACTCTTTTCCAATCGGATACATTTCCAGAACATCATTCTTGGAAATTGTACCAGAGATCAAGGTACCGGTGATAATCGTACCAAATCCCGACATGGTAAACACACGGTCTACCGGAAGCCGGGGAATCGTATGAATATCCTTTTCCGTTACTTCGTCAGCCGTCAGCTGTTCAATAATCTCAACCAGCTTCGGAATGCCTTCGCCGGTAGCTGCCGATACCTTTACAATCGGAGCTTTATCCAGAAAAGTACCGGTCAGCTCTTCCTGCACCTCTTCTTCTACTAATTCCAACCACTCCTCATCGACTAAATCACACTTGTTAAGTACCAGAATGCTCTTTTCGATGCCCAGCTGCGCCAGAATATCCATATGCTCTCTGGTCTGCGGCATAATTCCTTCATCTGCTGCAACCACCAGCATGACCAGATCCATTCCAACCACTCCGGCCACCATGTTATTGATAAACCGTTCGTGTCCCGGGACATCAATAATTCCAACCCGGTAATCATTCTTAAGATCAAAATAGGTAAATCCCAGATCAATGGTAATCCCCCTTCTTTGCTCTTCTTCCCATCGGTCGGTATTGCGTCCGGTCAGAGCTTTGATCAGAGTGGTCTTTCCGTGATCGATATGACCTGCCGTTCCAATAATAATATGTTTCATAATTATAATCCTCTATATTGCACAATCCCTTTCAAATATCTTCAGCTCCTTCAATTCCCCGACCAGCAAACCAAACATTTCCCGATTCATTGTCCGCACATCCATAATAATCGTATCATTGGCAGTCCGCGGAATCAGCGGAACCCTCATCCTGCGAAAACGTTCTTCTAATTCCGACACGGTAATCTCCTGCGGCCGGATGGTCACTGCCATACTCGGAATTCGTTCCAGCGGCAGCGATCCGCCGCCGATCTGTGATTCGCAAAGCTCCATACCTATCTGCGCCGGCAATGCTGCTTTTTCTAATAGATCTTTCAGCTGCTGCGCATCTTCGGTTACTGCCTCCAGAGGTTTCGTAATCAGCCGCAAAGTCGGAATATTCTGAACTGCTTTTTCTTCACTGAGATATTCCTGCAATACCAGTTCCAGAGCTGCTGCGGTAAATTTATCAATCCGCAGCGCCCGGGTCAGCTGATTCTTCTTCATCATATTGATATATTTCTTCTTACCGATGATAATCCCCGCCTGGGGACCGCCCAGCAGCTTATCACCGCTGAAGCAGACAACGTCCGCACCATTGCGGATCGAATCCTGCACCGTCGGCTCATAAGTCAGACCGTATTTACTCAAATCAATTAAAACACCGCTGCCCAGATCTTCGATCACCGGAACATCATACTTTTCTTTCAGCGGAATCAGTTCTTCCGTCGCGACACTGTCGGTAAATCCGACAATGCGGTAATTGCTGGTGTGTACCTTAAGCAGTGCCTTTGTCTCCTCGGTAATCGCTTCTTCATAGTCACTGAAATGGGTCTTATTGGTAGTCCCAATCTCTACCAAAGCCGCTCCGCTTTGTTCCATTACATCCGGAATCCGGAACTTCCCGCCGATCTCCACCAGCTCTCCCCGGGAAACAATCACCTCGCCGCCTTTTGCCATCGAATTTAAAATAAGCATTACCGCAGCCGCATTATTGTTCACTGCCATCGCCGCCTCCGCACCGGTCAGCTTGCAGAGCAGCTCCTCAAAATGGGAGTAGCGTTCTCCGCGCTTGCCGGCAGCCAGATTATACTCCAGATTCGAATATCCCGATACCAGACCGATCACCCGTTCCATATGATCCCTGGCGATCGGGGCCCGCCCCAGATTGGTATGCAGAATTGTTCCGGCAGCATTGATCACTGCCCGCATATTCGGCGTGTGCATCCTGGTCACCGTCAGCCCGATCTGTGCCGGCAGCAGGCTGATCTGCTTCTTCGCTGCCTCTTCATCATCGCATGTTCCGATAAAGGCCCGCAGCTTATCGGTTTCCTCCCGGATCGCTTCCATCACCGTCTCACGGCTGTAATGGGCAATCAGCTCCCGGATCGCAGCTTCTTCCAGCAGTACATCTACTTTCGGAATACTGCGGTATAATACGTTTTTATCCATGTCTCTTTCCCTCTCAGCGAAGGCAGATGAATCTCTCATCCGCTTCTTTTTCTCTTACTTCTCCGATAATGGCTACTTTCGTATCCATATCCTTTTTTGTAAAATCCTCCATGACCGCTTCCGCTTCTTCCGGCGGCACGCTGATAAGCAGCCCTCCCGAAGTCTGCGGATCATACAGCAGATCTATATAATGCTCTGCTGCCATCCCCGGATTCACATGCATACCTGCATGTCTCTTATTTTTATAGGTTCCTTCCGGAACCAGGCCCATCTTCGCATACTCTTTGGCATCTTGAAAATATGGGATATCTTTCACCCGCAGATCAAAGGTTACCTCACTGGCAACCGCCATCTCCGCACAGTGTCCTAACAAACCAAATCCAGTGATATCAGTACAGGCTCTGACACTGTATTTATCCACCACCTGTTTGGCCTTTTTATTGAGTGACGACATAACGGTCTCCGCTTCTTTGATCGCCTGTGCGGATGCCATTTCCGCTTTGACCGCAGTATTTACCACTCCACTTCCGATCTGTTTGGTCAGAATCAGAATATCACCGGGACGGCATCCATAGTTCTTGAACAGTTTTTCAGGATGCACGAATCCTGATACGCATAATCCGTACTTTGGCTCGTCATCCTGAATGGTGTGTCCTCCAACTAAAGAGGCGCCGGCTTCTTTTACTTTATCCGCTCCGCCGCACAGGATTTCACCCAGCACCGACGGATCCAGACAATTCGGGAAACCTACGATATTCAGCGCAATGACCGGTTCTCCGCCCATTGCGTATACATCACTTAAAGAATTGGCTGCTGCAATCTGTCCAAACATATAGGGGTCATCGACAATTGGAGTGAAGAAGTCGACTGTTTGAATCATTGCAATCTCGTCTGTCACTTTATAAACAGCCGCATCATCTGATGTCTCAATTCCGACCAGCAAATTATCATCATGAAATTTTGGCAGCTTACCCAGAACCTGGGCAAGGGTCTCCGGACCTACTTTAGCGGCTCACCCCGCTGTTTTGGTCAACTGAGTTAATTTTACATTCTGATTCATATTTGTCTCTCCTTCACTGACTTATTTCTTAAGGTTTAATAATCTTACCGGCATTCTCCATTGCTTCCACAATGCTGTACATATTGGTCACTGAACCAACTGCTAACTTCTCTTTTAATCCATAGTAATCCAAACAGGTTCCGCAGGTTAGTATTTCCACTCCCTGAGCCTCCATACTCTTTAAATCCTCTAATGAATCGGAACCTTCTGCAGTCAGATTGGCACCGCCGTTATAAAACAGCATCTGCCCGGGCAGCACGTCCAACTGGCTGACTGCATAGATAAAGCCTTTGATCAGCACCTTACCAAGTTCATCATTACCGCTTCCCATCCGGTCAGATGAAATTACCACGATTGCACCTTTGCACATATCCGGTGCGCATTCTTCTTCCATGCTCTGCTGCACCGCTGACGGTGCCCCCTCCATCTTAATGGTTACTTTAAATTCCTTTTCGCCGAGTTTTTCCGAAGTAACACTTCCGCCTGAACTTCCGCCAAGCTTAGTCACATTCTGTACGGCAATCTCATTGTCTACCAGCACTTCGATAATCTCCGGCCCATTCAGCTCCTGCATAGCCTTTTTAGTCTTAATAACCGGAAGCGGGCAGTTTTCACCCACTGCATTAACTGTAATCATGTTACGTACCACCTTTCATAGTTAAAATGTATCGAAGCCCCTACTTCTTCACTTATAGAGATATTCTATCACTAATCTCTGGAAAAGCCAACCATATTTTCTTTTCCGTTTGGAATTGAAAAAAGTAACCAAATGTGAGAAAATAAGGAGACTCAAGCAGAAAGGATTCTTAATATATTATGTGGATAGCAAACGATTGGAAAGATTATGAAGTGATTGACTGTTCAAAAGGTGAAAAACTGGAGCGCTGGGGGAATTATCTTCTGGTCAGACCGGACCCCCAGGTACTCTGGAATACGCCCCGCCGCCACCACGGCTGGAAACACATGAACGGGCATTACCACCGCAGTCAAAAAGGCGGCGGCGATTGGGAATTCTTCGACCTGCCCCAT
>Ga0153946_1000491_pt1 | contig 17488 bp, 16 predicted proteins | sample TSNJ030MetaG_FD_104751 | JGI IMG/M metagenome (GOLD analysis project Ga0153946, IMG submission 104751) | Attine ant fungus gardens microbial communities from New Jersey, USA - TSNJ030 MetaG | ecosystem: Host-associated > Fungi > Mycelium > Unclassified | place: USA: New Jersey, Wharton State... | reverse complement strand
CCCGGTATTTTGCAACCGGCTTCCGCAGCTGGTCGTTGTTTTTATGAAGAAAGCCAGGTTTAAAACAGAATATTTGTATATGATTCTGACCTATGGAAACCATCATGGTGGCGCTGCCGGATTTACGGAGAGAATTGTCCACAAACAGTGCGGCATAAAAATAGACTACATACGCAATATCCTGATGGTGGACAATTATTTGCCGGTTTTTGATATGATCGAGCAGACTGCAATTGATAAGCAAGTTGATGAACAAATTGCTGCTGTGGTTCATGATGTTGCTGCACGCAAGAAAGAAATCCCGGAGCTTACCTTAAAAGAACGTGTTGGGCATACTGTTTTTATGCAATTTAATAAGATAATGCCTTCTTTCAACAATGGTGAACAAATTACAGTTACAAATCGCTGTGTCGGCTGCGGGATATGTGCGAAAGTCTGTCCGCTGGGATTGTTCTTTGTGGAAAATAGCAAAGCAGACCGTAGAGAAAATACTTGTGCGTTCTGTCTTGCATGTGCACAAAACTGTCCGAACAAAGCCATTACTATGCGCAGAGCAGATAAAAACCCTGAAGCACGATACCGCAATGAACATATAACATTGCAGGAAATCATTGATTCTAATAATCAGAAATAATGAGGGGACCGCACAGTATGAAAAACAATTAAAAAACGAAAAGGAGTAAAGCGCGATGAGAAAGAATTTTGGACAGCAGACTTGGTTCTACCCGTTGCCGGTGCTGATTATCGGCACTTATGACGAAGCAGGCAAAGCAAACGCAATGAATGCGGCATGGGGCGGTATTTATGACAGAACCCATGTAGTACTTAGCCTTAGTGCCGGTCATAAGACCACACAAAACATCAAAGCGAAGGGCGCTTTTACAGTTAGCTTTGCCGATACCGCCCATGTGGTGGAAGCGGATTATGTTGGATTGGTTTCAGCCAACGATACGGAAGATAAGTTGGAGCGAGCTGGTTTCCATACCACAAAAAGCGAATATGTGGACGCGCCGATCATTGATGAACTGCCCATGATATTGGAATGCAGATTTACTAAGGTAAATGAGGACGGTAATATTGTGGGCGAAATCGTCAATATCAGTGCGGACGAAAGAATTCTGGGCGAGGATGGGGTCATCGATCCCTCAAAGTTGCAAGCTGTTTCCTATGACCCTGTTCACAATGCATATCTGAAGCTGGGAGAAAAGGTCGGCAATGCATTCCAAGATGGAGCGGCACTAAAGTCATAAGCGGTTATCAGAGGCTTTTAAAAACAACATAAATGAAAGGATTTCAATGAGTATGAAAAAAGTGTTGATTTTATCGGGAAGCCCGCGCAAAGGCGGCAACTCGGATATTCTTTGCGATGAATTTATGAGAGGCGCAAAGGAAAGCGGCAATGAGGTCGAAAAAATCCGTGTGTCGGAAAATAAAATCGGCTTTTGCAACGCCTGCTACTATTGTAAAACAAGCGGCGGCGCGTGTGTGATCAAGGACGATATGGCAGAGGTTCTGCAAAAAATGATTGACGCTGATGTTATCGTTCTGGCAAGTCCGGTATATTTCTATTCCGTTGACGCGCAGTTAAAGGCGTTGATTGACAGAACGGTTGCCCGTTGGCTGGAAGTGAAAAACAAGGAGTTCTATTACATCATGACCGCAGCCGTCAATGAAACCGAGGCAATGGAAACCACCCTTGCCTGTTTCAGAGGATATGCCGACTGTGTAAAGGGCGCGAAAGAAATGGGTGTTGTTTACGGTACAGGCGTATATGAAAAAGGCAAAGTAATTAATACAAAGGCTATGGCCGAGGCTTATGAAATGGGAATGAAAGTATAATGTCACCCAAAAAATATTTCAAAATCGTCATTGACATTATCTTGTATTTACTGTTTCTGCTGCTTATGGGTGCGCATTTAACCTCCGCCGCCTTTCACGAATGGTTCGGTGTTGGTTTGTTTGTGTGTTTCATCTTGCATAATGTTCTGAATTATAGATGGTACAAAGCGCTATTCAAGGGGAAATATACGATACTGCGGACGGTACAAACGGCGGTAAATCTTCTTTTACTCCTTGCCGTTATCGGATGCATTATCAGTGCGCTTATGATTTCCGGCGTGGTGTTCCGCAGTATTCGTTTGCCGGGGATCGAACTCGGCAGAGGACTTCATATGTTCTGTACCGCTTGGGGATTTGTGCTTATGAGCGTTCATCTCGGCTTGCATATCAGAACGCCCAAAACGGTAAAAAAATTCCGAATTATTCTCTATGCAATAACCTTAATCATAGCCATATACGGTACATTCGTATTTGCTGTAAGAAAGCTGTGGGAAGAACTATTTTTACTTGCGGAATACAAGTGGTTTGATTACGACAAAACCGTGATTGTTTATTTACTTGAAACGCTGGCGGTATCCATGAGTTTTGTAACTCTCACGCACATTATAAAAAGATTAGAATTAAACATAAAGGAGAAACGAAATGCAAAAAAGTCTTAAAAAAATTATATCTTTGTTTCTCGCTTGCATTATGGTATTGCTCTGCGTCGGTTGTTCCAAACAAGGCAGTACAGAAACGCCGGATAGTAATTCAAAAATGAATCCGCCCATAAGCGGCGAAAGCAAGGTGCTGATAGCATATTTTTCGTGGTCGGGGAACACAAATCAGCTTGCTGAAATGATCAGCACAGAAAGCGGCGGTGAGCTTTTCAGAATTGTTCCCGAAACACCGTATGCCGAGGATTTTGACGGCTGCGCTGCCCGTGCGCAGGATGAACTGAATGACGGAATCCGGCCGCCGATTTCCTCTCATATTGGAAAAGAGGTTATGGCGGAATATGATGTCATATTACTCGGCTTCCCGATTTGGTGGTATGACTTGCCGATGCCGGTATGGACTTTTCTTGAAGAATATGACCTTTCCGGAAAAACAATCATCCCGTTTTTCACGCACAACGGAAGCTCAGGCGGCGCCGGCAGTCTTTCAAGTGTGGAAAAACTCTGTCCTGACTCAGTTGTAAAAACGGACAATGCGCTGTCGATTCCCGGAAAAGATGTCGGTAAGGCAGAGGAACAGGTAAAAGAGTGGATTTCGGAATTGGGATTAAAAATCTCCCCGTCTGATACATCCGGCAAAGAGACAGATCAGTCATGAAGAGAATTGAAAGCGAATCTACGACAAACGGCACACCAAGTGCAGGCACGAACAATGCATCAGAACTGTTGCTGCCGCAGGAGCTAGAAACAATTCCGGAAGAATACTTTTCCCACGCAATACAGCAGGGAACGCTTGTCGAGCTAAGTTATGATACTTATGAATCCAAGACATACGAGCAGAAAACTCAAAAATTAAAAAAACGAGCTATCGTTTATCTTCCATACGGTTACAACGAAGAAGAACAGTATAATGTATTTTACCTGATGCACGGGGGGTGGGGCAATGAAACGACAACACTCGGAACACCGGACAATCCTTCTGCTTTCGAAAATGTGATTGCGGCGGGCGAATTTGAGCCGCTGATAATTGTGTGCCCACCTACAATAATACAAGCCCGGAGGACAGCGCAAATTTCAGTCTGGCGCTTGAACTCTGCCGGAATCATAATGAACTTTTAAATGACCTCATTCCGGCAGTAGAAAGCACCTATGGGGCTTATACTGAAAGTACCTTGCCGGAAGATTTAAAGGACTCTCGCGACCATCGAGGTTTCGGTGGGTTTTCTATGGGTTCTGTGGCAACTTGGCGCACCTTCCAGTATGGGTTAGATTATTTCCGATATTTTTTGCCTATGAGTTGTGGTACCTCGCTTGATGATGAAAACATCTTTACTGCGGCTGAGAATCACGATCAAAGCAAATATTTTGTGTGGGTCATCACTGGAACAGAGGATTTTGCCTATCGATATGATGAGAACAGAGTGGAACTGATGCGAAAATCCCCATATTTCACTGAGTCCGTAGGCGAGCAGAACGGGAATTTTGCATACCGTGCGAAGGAAGGATACTCTCACGATGGAGCTGCCGCAATGGAATACACCTATAACGGTCTGCGCGCATTCTGGAATACGGAACAGACAGGCCGGAGCATGAGTGAACCCTACCAAGCGAATACGAAAATATCGGAAGTTATCGCTGATTCCGCCTTCGGGGATTATGGACGGCTGATTTTTCCGGCGAATACCGGATACTACAGCGGGGATACGCTGGAAGAACTTAGCTTGACATGGTACGGCAACATCAATACGGATAAGACGGTGGAAATCACAAATTACATGAAAAAACACGCCGAGGCGGGAGATGCCGTTTTTTTCGATATTTATACGGATGAGGAAAAGGAGGCTGACCCGGCAAAAGAAGATACGGGATTGTTTTTCTTCAAGGGAAATCCCGGAGAAAAATTCGCTGTGTGCAATGCCGGAGGCGGTTTTGCCTACGTCGGCGCCAGCTTGGCTGCCAGTGCAGGATCTGCGGGTGCTGCCATACCATGTATCGGTGTACGCATCTGCGCCCCTATCCAGTCCGAATAATAATTGCCGCATTTACCGCTCTCCGGCGGGAAGATGCCGTTTCTCAGGTTTCGCAGGGCAATTTCCTCTGCTGAATATCCATCTGCGACCAGCTCCAGCCATCGATAAGCAATATCATCCGGGTTATTTGTCAAGTATTTATATTCTAAGTATATACTTTTCGTCTTAATTTAACAGTTTTCTATGTTGATTTTTGTGCATTTTGACATATAAAGAGAAGGCTATTCACCTTCTCCTTCTGCCGTTGTTCTAACCGATCATATAACATTAATACCGGCAAAATATCCTTCCCTGACCGCCATTTCTACCGTTCGTGCTTTCTTACAATCTCCGGCCAGCCAGAGGTCCGACACGTCACCTGCCAGTTTATCTACTTCCGCTGTCCGCGGTTTCATACCGGCTGCCAGAATGATACTGTCCGCAGATACTCTGCACTCTTGACCATCTTTTTCATACATCACTCCATCAGAAGAGATGCCGGTGCTCCTGGCCGCGGTAATAATGCTCAGCTCTGACTCCTTACTCATTTCGGCCAGAATATCACCCCGATGGGTTCGGGATGCATCAGGAGCCAATTCATTTTGCATTTCTATAATCGTTACGCTCTTACCCTGACGAGCCAGATGCAATGCGGTCTCACATCCGACCTGACCACCGCCGATGACGATCACGTCCGCGCCCAGTGTTTCTTCCCGTCCATAAGTATCGGTCGCACAGATTGTGTATTCCACTCCCGGGATCGGCGGAACGACCGGTTCCGCTCCGATTGCAAGAATGGTTTCATCATGCCCGCACTCTTTAAGCATCGCAGATGAAACTTCCGTATTTAAACAGACTTCCACAGAAGATTTTTCGATTTGCGCAATCAGGTAATCCTTAAATCCTGCAAGAGAATATTTGAATTTTACCTTATCAGCAAATTTTAAAGTTCCGCCCAGGCAATCACTTTTTTCGTACAGCGTTACCGCATGTCCCCGCTTTGCTGCTGTCAGGGCTGCATACATACCGGCCGGACCGCCGCCGATGACCGCCACCTTTTGCTTATTCGCCACCGGTCGGATCATATTGTCCAGACCATGTGCGATACCGATCGTCGGGTTCACCGAACACTGAAAAAAGTATCCATATACTGTACTGTCATGGCATCGCATACATTTGATGCATGGGGTTACATCTTCTGCCTGTCCGGCAAGACTTTTAGGAATCAAATCCGGATCGGCGATCAGAGATCTGGACATCGCAACAAAATCAGCTTTTCCGGAAGCGATAATCTCATCCGCATCCTGTAGACTGCCAATGCCGCCGATTGCCGTTACAAATGCTGAGATCCGACCGGAGTTTTTTAAGGCTTCGGCAAGATAAACATTCGGATTCGGTTCCAGAAAATCACACGGATGGGTACGGCACATCAGCTCCGGTGTTACCATCCCGCAGCTGGCCTGGACAATATCCGCATATTGCTGCAGCACTTCGGCAATCTTAATCCCTTCTGCAACATCAATTCCGCCTTCTTTAAACTCATTTGCCGACATCCGGATTTCGATGATCATATTATCCCTGACTCTGTCCCGGATGGCTTCCAGAATTTCAACGATATAGCGCATGCGGTTTTCAAAACTGCCACCGTATTCATCATTCCTTTTATTGGTCAGCGGCGATAGAAATTGGGCAATCGGTATGCTGTGGCCAAAGTGCAGTAAGATTCCGTCATATCCCAGCTTCATCAGCATTTCTGCAGAATGCGCGTAAGCTTCTTTATAACGCATCATTTCACTGACTGGAATCTCCCGGCCGGGAGTGATGCCATCCATCAGCAGGCCGCCTTCCGAAGGAACGTAACCATCTTCAAAAATCCCAATCAGCTCCATCGAAGCTTTGGCACCGTAGAAATGAATTCTTTCAGCCAGCTCGGACAGACGGTTCATGGAATTATGCTTGTAAATATCCCAACTGGCATGCTCCCCATCATCGGAGACCGGCAAAAGTTTCACCCCGGCACAGACTACTATCCCGGCTCCGGCTTTCGCCCGCTGCACAAAGAACTGCACCGCCGACCCGGTCGGATAACTTTCTCCGTTAGATGCCGAATGCAGGGTAACCGGTGCCGCAATAATCCTATTTTTTATCATGTGTTTTCCAACCCTGATCGGCTGCATCACATGTTCATATCCAGAACTCATAGCAATTCCTCCTTAAAAGAGCCGCTGTCGGATTTGGAAATAAATCATACAGCGGCTCTGTTCATTACTTTTTACGATAATCCCGGTCAGCCGCATTGGCATCCGGAACCTTCCACATAGTCAGGATCACGATCAGAGATATCACCAGCATGATGAGCATACCGTAATACGCCCAGTTCGCCATACCTCTTTCAAAGAAGAATCCCATATAGTATAAGGCAAATGCCATAATGATCGCCTGTATGGTCATAATCCATTTATTGGCGCCCTGGTATTTTTTCCTGCCGTATACATAAGAAACCGAACACGGATGCATGGTCGGTACACCACCGGTCATGCAGGCCACCCCAAATGCCCAGACACCCATCAGCACTTTGCTGCCGCCAACCGGCATGATAGTAAGTGGAATTACGGCAATAAAGAACAGAAGATTTAATACTAAAGACGCTTTAATCGTCCCCAGTTTATCATCAATCCAACCCAGCACATAACTCATCGGAATCCCCAGCGCCGCACCGACCGACAGATATACGACCGCCTGCAGCCACAGTTCCATTGGATTATCAGGATTGGCACTGAGCGTCATATAGCGGGCAACCATATAGCCCATCATTGCATTGATAACGAACTGCATGATACCATAAGAAATAATCAGCTGCCACGCAACCTTTGAAGTAAGGATTTCTTTCAGGCTGACATCTTCTTCTTCCTCTCCCGCTTCTGACAATGGCGGCTTATCCGCACCATCCGGATATAGTCCGATATCCTCCGGCTTATCCCGCATCATGACAAAAATCAGTATCGCCAGCACAATGACCACCAGACCAAAGATCATGTATGCTATATTGATTGCCCCAATAGAGGTGTATACCCAGGTAAGGATGGATACTCCGACAATTGAAAACAACGGTGACCCGGCTGTGATAATACCCATGACCCGCCCGCGGTATTTAATAAACCAGTTGGCACAAAGCATAAATCCGCCCATTTGCAGCGGCACTACCAGCAGGCGAACCAGAAACAGACTGATATTATACAGCATCAGATTTCCTGCCTGGGTAGAGAATCCAAGAACGATAGTCGAGATGCCGAGAATGATCGTACTCGGTACCAGAATTTTCCGCACGCCGACTTTGATAAATGCGATACCGCAGATTAAATAAAAGATTACGACTGCGAATCCGGCAATTGTAACCGGCATATCAGCAGTTGTTTCATTAAATCCAAATACCTCTATTGCGATCGGACGCAATATGTTCAGGTGATCATTTTGAAAACCCGAATAAAAAAACATCATAACAATACCCAGGATACTAAATGTAATTGCCCTTACGGCAAACTTTTTGTTTTTTAACATTTGTAAGTCCCCTCCTCATTCTCTATTGGAATTCATCCGAATCCATATAATCAACTGCATTATATCCGGCCATCCGGCCGCTGTTTATGGCAAAACTCATGGTATTGCCAGGCATAAAGAAACAGTAACTGTCGCCATAGATATTACATGCGTCCATACCCGACGCATACAATCCGGGAATCTTAAGCCCTCCTTGATCAAGTGCCTCCATCTTATCGTTTGTCTTTGCACCGCCGAGACTGCCGTATCCGGCCGGATAATGTCTGGCCGCATAATACCTTCCGCCGGCCAGCGGCTTCATATACTTATGTTTCTTAAAGAACATTTCATCTTCGCCTTCACAGCCCTGATTGTATTCTTCGATAGTTGCTTTCATGTTTTCATAGTTGATTCCTGTCATTTCACATAACTTTTCCAGTGAATCTGCCGAAAAGACGTTCTGCTGCTGCTTCTGATCTGCATTATGCAGTTCACTGAGTCCAGAAGCTTCAATCGTTCCGCCGCTCAGATAGGTTTCCATTTCTTTTTCCCACTTCTCAATCGTCTTGATGTTGTGGTGCTTGGTGATATAATCCAGACCCTGCTTTCTGTATGTATCCAGGATACTATCATCGATAATCGTGAAAGCTGACCGCTCACGCTGTATGGAAATGGCATTTCCCGTATAGGTGGTATTATTCATAATCGCCTCATTGATAAACCGGTTGCCATCCAGATTTACCATTAGGTTGGGCTGACGCATCGTTTCACTGATGGTCTTAAATACATCGGTTACACCCGGAGTCGTATAGGTCAGCTCCATCGTCGGATTGGTTTTCCCTGCACCTGCCTCCCAGAGCATATTCAAACCATCACCGTGCAGCCCCGGAATGCGGAAGGAATGAAGATCTTTCCCCCACTCATATCCCAGAATCTCGTGAAGCATCTTAGGATTATTTCCAAATCCACCGGTTGCTACGATGACAGCATTGCAAAGAGCAGTAGACTTCTCACCATCGGCATTGACCAATTCCACACCGGAAACATAACCATCCTCTTTCAGAATCCTGGTGGCCGAGGTCTGATACATGATCTGAACCCCCATCTCTTCAGCCTGCTCGGTCAGCACCCGATACATGTTGGAAGCCGCTCTTTCCGCCGGTGCATTGCTTCCTTTAGTTTTAACGATGTGCTCCGTCTGCAGTGATTTTTCAAAATATTTAAAGGCACCGAGGAATTCTACACCCATCCCTTCCAGCCATTCAATCGTATTACTGGACTGCTCATAGTACTTTCTGATCAATCTCGCATCTACCCGCCAATGGGTATAATTCATGAAGAAATTAAATGCATCCTCTTTGGTCAGATCCACCATCTGAGCCTTCTGATGTCTGGATTCCACAGCGAATATCCCCATGCCCATGTTGGCTGCGCCGCCGGTTGTACTGCCCTTTTCCAAAACAATCACACTGGCATCCTTTTCAGCTGCTGCAACCGCGGCCGTAATTCCTGATGCCCCTCCTCCAATCACAATAACATCTGCTTCTAACGTGTTGCCCATAATGAACCTCCTTCTTTAAATAAGATATTTTTTCTATCCCCTTCTGCGGCGGCGCCTGGTAGTACCGCCTTCATTTTCGGTTATCGTAAAGCTGCCTGCCGGTACCGGTTCAGTGGGAAGTTTAGGTTTGACCGCTCCCGCTCTTTTGATGAAGCCCTTTATGCAGGCTGATTCCGATAATCGAGAAATTTGCGGACTTTCCTGCCGGATCACATGAATCATTCCGGCCCCGCCGGCAATCGTTTCCGCCGGGCATTTCTCCATACACTCTCCGCATCCATCACAAAGCAGCGGATCGATATACAATGTATAGGAACACTTACATACCAGATTGCTGCAGCGCTTGCGCCGGATATGTTTCTCCCATTCTTCTTCATAGTCCTTCATTAATTGAATACAGCGTTTTGCTGCTTCTCTTGCCATCTCACAGCTGGCACCCTGGCCAATCTGTTCCAAAATATCCAGCAATAATTCATAATCTTCACTCTCAGCGCTTCCGATGGTAATACTTTTCATAATTATGTAAATCTGCCAGGTTCCCTCCCGGCAGAAAACGCATTCTCCGCAGGTCTCCTTTCGAACCGTATCCATCAGGTGCGTACAATAATCCACGACACATCTGCCTTCGTCCGAAGGATTCCATTCCGGTAATAGAGCACTGTGGTTTTCGCAACTCATACTTTCACCCCTTTCACGGTCTTATAATGCGGATCTACCCAGATTCTGTCTTTTACAATATCTAACCGCAGGTCACACTGCAGACAGCGAGATGATTCTCCCTCTGCTGCGCAGGAATCACCCAGACATTCCACCCGCTCAAGCTGTGCAAACCCTTCTATCGTACCAATATCCGGTTCTAATGCTTCTCGCTCAAACAGCTGATCATCAATATCTCCGTCGCCGCCTAAGAATTTATCAATATTAGCCGCTGCTTCCCGGCCGGATGCAATCGCCTGAACCACCGATTTGGTTCCATACGCAACATCACCGGCAGCAAATACTCCCGACAGGTTTGTCCGCTGCCCTTCATCTACCTTTGCAAAGCTGCCTCTCACCAGTTCAATCCCAAACCCTTCATCAAGTTCCGGCTGCTGGCTGGTGGCAAAAATCATCATATCCGTGGTGAGTTTCCGCTCGCTTCCCGTCTCGATATCCAGTTCCAGTCCATTAGCCGTAAAGCGGAAACCATGGATATTCACCAATGATAATGCGGTTATCCTGCCTTCAGAATCTTCAATCCCGGTAATAGAACTGCCGCTCAGGATCTCGATGCCTTCGGCCAACGCTTCGGCAACCTCTTCCGGGTCGGCCAGCATCTGATCGCGTGCTTCCATACAAATGACCCGAACCGTATCTACCCCTTGCTTCTTAGCCGTCCTCGCACAGTCAAACCCGACGCTTCCACCGCCATAAACCGTTACCGTCCGCCCCAGTCCGGACAGTTCTCCGGCACAGGACATACGGCAGAAATCCACGGCATCAACAGCATTGGACCACGGTTGGTTAAAGTTTGGCGGTCTTTTTCCGCGGCATGCCCCAACCGCAATCAAAATAGCATCATAATTTTTATCCTTTAATTGTTCTACCGACTGAACGTTTGTATTTATATGTACCGTAATACCTTCTTCCTGTAATATCGCGATTTCCTTATCTACTCCCTCTTGCGGAAGCCGGTATTTTGGAATTCCGTAAGAAAGCATTCCACCTGCCCGCGGCATGCGCTCATACACTTCTGTTTCATAGCCCTTCTTTGCCAGATAGTAAGCGGCTGTCATTCCCGCCGGGCCGCCGCCGATGATGCCTACTTTCTTACCATTTGCTGCACTCCTGGTGACACCTTTTCGCCAGCTCTCTTCCCGGTCATTCACAACCGCAAAACGTTTCAGATCCTTGATTGCAATCGATTTATTTAAGTGTTTTCGCTTACAGCCCGATTCACAGGCATGGGTACAGATAAGTCCCAGTGAATGCGGGAAGGTCAATTTTTCTCTGATTACAGCCACCGCATCACTATACCTGCCCTGATTTACCAGCCGCACATACAGCGGGATATCGGTATGAGCCGGACATTCATTCTTACAGGGGATGAATGACTGCTGGCGCGGCGTATCCGCCGCAAATACCCCTTTTACATCCTGTATTGCACCGGTGGGACAGACTTCCACACACGCTCCGCAGAATCGGCAGTCAGTTTCCGTAAGCGGCCGGTCGGCCGGAGTATAGACATAGGTTTCACCTTTTTTCTTATTGATTGACAGTGCTCCGACACCGCGATATTCCTGACAGGCACGTACACACCTTCCGCACTGGATACATCGCTGCATCTCTCTTTTGATCAGACTGTCCGACCTGGCAATTCTGATATTTTCCTTTTCGATTTCCCGCAGCCGGGAGTGAGCCACCCCCATGTATTGAAGCAAAGCCTGCAATTCACAATTCAGATATTTATCACACGATGTACAATCTTTTGGATGACTTGCCAGTATCAGTTCCAATGCAGTCATTCGGCGTTTCTTTACCGCTTCGGTCTGGGTTCTGACTACCATGCCTTCTTTGACAGTCTTTTCACAAGCCTGGATAACACCCTGCTCACCCTCTATTTGAACACAGCATAATTTACAATTTCCCAGTGGCGTCAGGCTGGGATGATAGCATAAGTGAGGTATGTAAATGCCGGCATCCAGAGCCGCCGTAAGGACGCTTTTTCCTTCTTCTGATTCAATGATATAACTGTCAATCTGTAACTTTACCGTTCCCATGATCCACCTCCAATTTTTCGGTTGATTTCCCATTATCATATGGTATATTTTTACTCTTCTTTGATATTCATTAAATTATATATTAGTTATAACGCATTGTAAAATCCGTTATTTGCATCACTATTTCGGCATTTTTCACAATATTCGTTCCAAATAATTGTCACTAATGCCTCCGCATAAAATCATTCAAGAAAGAATCACGTTTACGTGATTCTACGCCTGCGGCGTGTTGCTGATAAGCAACATCTTCGTCTAAGCCGCAGTGCGATCCTCCCGGAGGGTTTTTATGTCATAGGACGCATTTTCCTATGACATAAAAAAAGACTGCCATAACAGTCTTTTTTAGAATCGCTTTATAAAGTACAACCACAATCTACAACCAGTACCTGACCGGTCACCGCCTTCGCCTCATCGGAAGCGAAGAATAAAATCGCATTAGCCTGATCTCTTGCAGTCGCTTCCGGCAATGAAAGATTCATATGCTGTGCACACTGATCAGCAAATTCCATATAGAACATCTTCATTTTTTCCGGCGTATTCAGCTCGGTCGGCGTCGGCCCCGGGCACACTGCGTTACAGCGGATGTCTTTGCCCGCATATTGGATCGCAATATTTTTGGTCATTCCCAATAACGCGCTTTTGGCTGCCGAATAAGAGATGCCCGCAGAGCCAAATACACCTCCGATCGAGGATACATTCACGATCGAGCCGGATTCACTATTCACCATGTATTCCAGCACTGCCTTGGACATATAGTATACCGAAGTCTGATCTGTTAAGACCACTTCATCCCACCATTCCGGTGAACATTGGTCAATCGGCATATGCTTATCGGCAATCCCCGCATTATTCACCAGAATATCAATCTTACCATAAGCATCCACCGCTTCTTTCGCAATCCGGATGCAGTCTTCATACTTCGTCACATCTGCTGCTACCACAGCTGCCTCACCATCAGCACTGTGAATGCGTTCTGCCAGCGCTTCCAACCGCTCTTTCCTCCTCGCTGCGAGCACCACCTTTGCTCCTTCCTGCGCGAACAGCAGCGCCGTTTCATATCCGATTCCGGAGCTGGCTCCGGTAATCACTGCTACTTTTCCTGTTAATCTCATAAATCTTACTCCTCTCTACTTTAAGTTCAGCATTTAAGAATCCGCATGTTTCTTATCATTTACACTATAAATCATTCCTGCTGCAATAAATGCCAGTACAACAAAGCATACATATGCTCCACTATAAGATCCTGTCAGCGTCAGTGACAGAGCCAGTGCTGCAAAGGAAAGCATACGGATTACCGAAATACACGGATTAATCAGCGAATATACTTTAGCAAAATTCTTATGTCCATACACGGTCGAAACCAATGACACCGGCCAGTTTGCATTTCCACCAATAGATACACCCAGCATAAACAGTGATATGTAGATACACGCAATATTGGGTATCAGATTGAATACGATAGCCACCGCGTACCAGATTCCATAAATCGCCGTTGCTACACGGGTCGTCAGCTTCTGGTCAATAACGCCCCACAGATAACTCCCGACCACTCCTACTAGAGCACACACGGTCATCGAACCCACTGCTTTGGTCTGTGAAAAACCAAGATTCATAAGGCGCGGCACGAGCTGGCTCATAACCCCTACCGTGATCATCATATATAATCCCAGACCAATACTAATCAACCAGAATTCTTTGGTTCGAATCAGTTTTCCATAAGTCCATTTGCTGGCTTTTAAACCATCCTCTGCATCATCGGCATAAAGTTCCCTCGCCTCTTCATCCGTCAAATTATCCGGATTTACACCGGCCTGTTTCGGTGTGTCCGGAGTGAAAAACGCCCAGACCGCCAATACAATCATAGCGATACCGATTACGGTGATAGCCCATTGGATTCCGCCCAGAATACCGGTTAAACCGGTGATGATGATAACGATCGTCGCCGATGCCATATTATTGCCCATCGTCGCCCAACCGAGTGCAAGCCCTTTCTTATGCGGGAACCAGGACGACAGATACGCTCCGCCGGCGATCCAGGCATATACGTTCGAGAATATAGAAACAAGGCACAATGCTACCGCATATTGAAACACCGATGTCACGTGACCGTACCAGATATATGCTAAACCGCCGATAATCAGTGAAATCACGGCCAGCTTCCGTGCTCCGATGCGGTCACAGACCAGTCCGAAGATAAACATTCCGACAATACTGACTAAACCGCTGATCGTTGAAAATCCGAGCAGAACCGCCGTATCCCAACCATGCTTCACAGCCAGACCTTCGACGGTTGCATTTAACCCGTCTACGGAAGTTCCTGTGCTAAAGTATAGCATAAATCCGCATAGAATAATTAATAACCAACCTTTTGTACCAAAATCACTTTTCGCACTTCTGCTCTTGATTTCCGCCTGAGTCAAAGCTTTTTGATTTTTATTTTCCATTAGATTCCCCCTTCTCCTTTACCTGAATATCATTTATCTGTGCCTCTTAATACCAGTGCAGTTCCCATGCCTCCTCCGATGCAAAGCGATGCCAGTCCATACTGCGCCTGCCTTTCCTTCATCAGATGGATCAGGGTCACGGCAATGCGGGCACCGGATGCCCCCACCGGGTGACCGAGTGCAATTGCTCCGCCTTTTAGATTCGCTCTGCTTTTAATCTCCTCTTCTTCGATGCCATGCTCTGCCGACAATTCCCGGATCACACCCAGGCTCTGTGCCGCAAAAGCTTCGTTCAGCTCGATGACATCCATATCTTTCAGACTGACACCAGCCTGCGCCAAAGCATTACGGATCGCTGGTACCGGCCCGAGTCCCATTACTTCCGGTGCTACTCCGCCCTGTCCGAAACCAACCACCTCTGCCAGCGGCAGCAAATCGTACCGCTTCAAAGCCGCTTCGCTGGCCAGCAGGATGTAGGCAGCGCCATCGTTAATGCCGCTGGCATTCCCGGCCGTAACCGTTCCGCCGTTCTTAAATGCGGGTCTCAGGGCTGCAAGTTTTTCCGGACTGGTATTACGATTGGGATATTCATCACGATCAAATATCACTTCGCTCTTTCGCGCTTTTACAGTCACCGGAACGATTTCGTCCCGAAATTCATCGGCGTCCACCGCCCGGATCGCTTTCACCTGTGATTGATATGCAAATGCATCCTGCATTTCCCGGGTAATCCCATGCTTTTCCGCCACATTTTCGGCGGTAATGCCCATGTGATAATCACCGAAGGCATCGATCAACGCATCGTAGACCATATGATCCACGAGCTCTTTATTCCCCATCCGCAGTCCCTGCCGCGCATTGGGAATGAGATAAGGTGCGATGCTCATATTTTCCGCACCACCGGCAATATACACCTCACCAACTCCCGCCTTAATAGACGCGGCTGCACTCATCACAGCTTTCATTCCGCTGCCGCACACCATATTGATGCCGTATGCCGGAACGCTTGCCGGCAGTCCTGCCTGAATAGCAATTTGCCGCGCCGGCCCCTGCCCGACTCCGGCCGAGAGCACCATGCCGCTGATCAGTTCATCGACAGCATCGCCCGGAAGCCTCGTTTCCTTTAAAATGTCTGCCACCACCGCAGCACCCAGATCATTGGCCGGCACACCGGAAATACTGCCGTTAAAACTTCCAATCGCCGTTCGTTTCGCTGCTGCTACATATATTTTGCCCATCTGTATCTCCTCCTTAAAAACCGATCTTCAAATCCTCTGCTATGAGCAGTTTTGCAGCTGTCAGATCCTGTACCTCGGCCACCGTCGTATCTGCCGCTATTTCTTTGAGCAGTAATCCTGCATTGGTCACTTCGATGACTGCCAGCTCAGTAATGATCTTATCCACTTTGCCGACTGCCGTTGCCGGCAGCGTTATCTTTTCTAAAATCTTGGGAGCATTCTCCTTGGCTGTATGGGTCATGGCTATGATCACCTTCTTTGAACCGGTTACCAGATCCATTGCCCCGCCCATTCCGGGTACCATCTTCCCAGGTATAATATGGCTGGCCAGGCTGCCTTCCTGATCCACCTGCAACGCTCCCAATACGGTCATATCCACATGACCGCCGCGGATGATCGCAAATGAGGCGGCACTGTCAAAATAGCAGGCTCCCGGTTCCACCGTCACCGGCTTCCCGCCGGCATTGACTATGTTGCGGTCATAAGAATCTCCAGCCGGAACCGGCCCCATTCCTAAAATCCCATTTTCTGACTGCAGATAGATGGTGATTTCTTCCGATACATAATCCGAAACCATGGTCGGCAATCCGATTCCCAGATTGACCACATCCCCATCTTGCAGTTCCTGTGCTACCCGCTTAGCGATTATTTCTTTAATCGACATAAGACTCACCCCCTACCAGATAATCTACGAAAATTCCCGGCGTCACGATTGCTTCCGGTTCGATCCCGCCGGCCGGTACGATTTCCTCTGCTGCTGCGATTACTGTTGAAGCAGCCGTTGCTATCAAAGGATTAAAATTTCGGGTGGTTGCTTTATAGAAAATGTTGCCCGTTTCATCGGCAATGGATGCCCTGATTAAGGCAACATCGGCTTTTAGCGGCTTTTCCAGTAAGTATTTCTTGCCATCCACTTCGATGATTTCTTTTCCTACTTCGATCTCGGTTCCCAAACCAGTCGGCGTCAATACTCCGCCAAGGCCGGCACCTCCGGCTCTGATCTGCTCGATCAGCGTCCCCTGGGGGATCAGCCGGACTTCCATCTTACCTTTATTCATCAATTGACCGGTCAGCGGATTCAGACCGATGTGAGAAGCAATCAACCTTCTCACCGCTCCAACCGCGATCAGCCGCCCAATCCCGGTTCCCGTAGTACCGCCGTCATTGGCAATCACCGTCAGGTCTTTTATCCCTTTTTCAATTAGTGCGCTGATCAGAATCTCCGGCGTACCATTAGACATAAACCCCCCGATCATTAATGTCATGCCATCCTGAACCAAATCCGCTGCCTGATCAGCTGTGATTAATTTGTTCGCCACTTCGCACACTTCCTTTCACAATTACGTTTTTATTTTTCATTTTTAAGAATAGTACCAATACCAGACCTGCCACACTCATGGCTGCTACCGCCAGAAATGCATAAGTATAATTGCCGCTGGCCGCTT
>Ga0153946_1000488_pt1 | contig 17525 bp, 23 predicted proteins | sample TSNJ030MetaG_FD_104751 | JGI IMG/M metagenome (GOLD analysis project Ga0153946, IMG submission 104751) | Attine ant fungus gardens microbial communities from New Jersey, USA - TSNJ030 MetaG | ecosystem: Host-associated > Fungi > Mycelium > Unclassified | place: USA: New Jersey, Wharton State... | reverse complement strand
TGCACCAATGTCCGATTGGCAGTCTTCTCATCTCGAGTAAGTGTCTCAAGTTTCTGTCGCTCGTCAACCGCTAGGACACTGGCACGAGCTTTCCTGGAACCTCGATATTCAGCCATCTTGGGAAAATCAATCGATAACCGAGACCCACAATTGCTGATATTCTTCCAGGCTCTCTTCACTAAGAGCAACATTGTTTCGAGACGCACGCCGTTGATCCTCTGCGCAACAAAACAGAGATTGAGCACGAATGCAACTCGAATTCTGGAGAAGCATACCCTGAGCCTTATCAGCTGCTCGCTTTACACTTACTAACTCACGCTCATACCCTTGTACCGTCTGAGCCAACTTTGCTTCTGTTTTCGCAATCTCTTTTTGGTTATGCGTGGCACTATTAATCTTACGCGTTATATGTGTGATTTGCGCTTCGAGTGCGACGAGATCTGGTTTCTAGAGGACGTCAACAAAGAAAAAGGAATATGAAGGTAAAAACATACTCTCGCATCGAGAGTTTTCTCGGTTTTCTTAATAACTTTCTCCTTCTGCATGACAGTTCCTCGTGCTTTCGCTTGGTCTGCCCTGGCAGCCTCGAGTGCTCTCTCGTGCTGACGTCGTTCGTCACGGTATCCTTTGAGTTCCTTGTTCTTTTTAACGATGGTATCAGAATTACTGGTCATTCCTTCCTCGATGTGAAACAGTTTGAAAAGAATGCGCTGAAGGATGAGATCGTCCTAAACTAACTGTAAGGAAAACTTCAATATTTTTCTGGAAACCAGACCTACTCTCTTTTCAACGAGTTGTTCAAACCTCTCCGCCTCGCCCTTTTGTTCCTTGTACTGCTTAATCTCACCTGCAATGCCTCGTCGTTTGTTAAAGTTGAACGTTGCATTTTCCGTCGCTCTATCTTGCATTTCCTTGGCCTTTTCATATTCCGCTGCAAGTTCGAGCGATCCACTGATTTGCTCAATAAGACGGGAGAGTTCGCGTGGAGATTGTTGTGCTACTGCTTCAACATCGCCTTGGAACACAAGAAAATTCTTGGCTTTGACGAGGATGTTGTGTGATACAAGAGCCGAGTTGTATGCTGTGTAGGTTACAACCTTGTCGTTCAGCTTGTACTCCGATACACCCGCAGTCGAGATGCTGAATGGGCGTCAACGATGAGACTCGATGTGTAAGAGAAGAAAGAACGCACGTTCTTTGAAATTTCCACACCTTTTTGTTTTCGTCCTGGTATACAGCAAGCACCCATGCCTTTTTGGCTGTTCCTTCCCCTTCTTGTTCATTGTCGTCGTCATCGTCGTCGTCCTGAACCATGGACCCATCCACACTCGCTTTAGCAAGTCTTCGACCACGGTACACAAGATCCTTAAGTTGCGAGCTTCGTAATTGGGTACTCTTTACGCCCAAGACGAAGGATATGGCGTCCATGAGATTAGATTTTCCTGCGCCATTCGGCCCAATCACCGAAGTAAAGTTCTTGAACGGCCCGATTGTCTGGTGGCCTCTACAACGGATCTGAATTATGTTCTTACGGAGAGGAATATCTAAATTCACCTGTATGACTTGAAGTCACATACTTCTATCCGCACCACAGGCATCGCAAAGCACGGCGTCGACGCGTAGATATGAAGTTGCTGACTAAGCTGGCCCCACAAAGTCATTCCAAGTCATTCTCGTAGTGCATCTGATAGGTGCATCTGATACTTCCTAGGTAACTCTTGAGTGGTCCCTTCAGCTTACTGTTCACCAATGGTCATCATATATAGCTTTATTGTCCTTTCAACCGTCGCTTGTGTGCCCACTGATCAAAGTGTCACCTGCGGTTGGCTACCTATTCGTACTTGTATACTTAAGGTTAAGTGACGCGGCGAAGAAACACAACAGTCTAAGAAGTTGTGGCTAATTCACCATTTGAGCTTCTCGGGGAAGAACTTGGCAATAAGACCCAAGTAATATGGCTTCAACCTTTCCGGATCTACCGGGTCATCGCTCTTACTATAGAGGTCATATGGGTTAAACGCCCGCACAGCAGCTAGTGCCCGCCCATCCTCTTCGTTACAAAGATGATCGTAAGCGCCCTCTCTATGCCACCTTAGAAGCGATTAGTTAGGCTGCGCCGACTCCGACAGAAATGGGGCTTACGGATAGAATGAGTGATAACGGATCATCCAGAGACCCTCTTTGGGGAGAGTACATTGGTCCTTTAGGACGAGGTATAGATACTAAAACAAGAAAAGAATCAGAAGGTCGCTGGAGCTGGTACCTCGACATAGACATCACCTCGTCATGACCCCACGAGAGGAGGACGTTTTCGAGGCCGCAGCGAGGTGCATAAATCCCACACTCGGTCACCAGTCGCTTGTTATTAGAGTCCGGATTCAACGAAAACGATTCAGGATAGATATTCTTATCCGAGAATCGACAGCCAACAGGGAAGGTGTCCTGTCAACCAGTTTAATGAAATCTCGTTAAAAAAAGAACGGACATTTACTCACTCCAACGATGGCCCACTGACCCCTGTGCGATAAGGATGGATAGATGAGTTTGGCAATGATAACAACTTTTTTTGAATCACCCACTCAGGCTGAAAGGTCGCAAGAAGTTTCCCAAGATCATGCACAAGACCGACGACTTGCATCCATTCCGGCTTACCGTCTCGACGAATAGCCTCCGCCGTCTGTAAGAGATGCTCAATCTGAGTCACGCTCGTCTGTTTGCGATAACACCTCAGTTTCCTAATTCCAAATATTGGCAAAAAAAGAACCTTCTCACATCTGGGTCAGAGTCGTCTTGCATCGTGTTCAGAAGCTCCATCGCTTCCCAGATACCTACGATAAGGGGGAAAAAACCATCAGAAACACGGACCGATGCACAAGAAGGGATGATAACTTACCCATCTCCACATGACAAAACTCCTTGAAACGCTTTCGAATCTCCACATTGAATTCGAGCGTTTGCTTAGCTATACACTCCTGTTAAGAATCGTCAACGCATTTATTCACTTCACCTCAACGAACCATGCTGCTCCTGATAAAAAAGCTTGACGCGATCACAGGCGTCGAGGTATTGCCTAAAAGCCGAGGTATCCTTTTCTTTCGAAAATTGGGCCTCTGAATCCCAAAGCATGCCTTTCAACTCATTGACTGCATTTTTCTCGAGTCCACAAACAGCCTCTGAGGATAGGGGAAAAAACCCACCTTTGTCGATAGCGTCAGATGTTTCCTCGAATGTATGATATCGCATAGTGAAGCAGTAAGGGCAAGGAATGAATCTCACAGCAACTGGTAACGGTCCTTAAATAGTAGCTTAGCCACTCTTCTTGCAGTGCCCTGATCAACTGACCAAAAATTCGGAGATAAGTCCATCGGGGTGAAAGAAGACCCGTGAAACAGATACGAGCTTCGAGACTCCATAAATTGATGCATAGGATGTTGAGTGGCATGATCTAATATGTCAATCATTGGAGCAAGCCTTCGAATTTCCGACGGCGAATGGGTCACTGGACTGCTTTCATGATGGAAAAGATCAAGAGGAATGCATTGCCTTATTACCGGCTACAATGGAAAACCAGATCAAAAAAAGACGTAAAGCTGTAAGGACTTTTTTAAGCTACATTTCTCACAACGTTCTGATAGGAAGTTGGTGCATTGACAAGAGTAATTTGTAATGATGATGGTGGAAGAAGGCACAAAAGCAAATGAAACTAACACGCGACTCATGTCGGTTAGTTTAATTCAGAAATATTACTGATACACGTAGACATTCGACAGGCTGGACGCTACGCTCGCTCAGAAATTACGATTGATATCTTGCTGCGTTTCGCCCTTCTCGCGCCGCACATTGCCTAAACCAACCATAAATCACGCTATAATATCCACTGAAACAAACTTTACCTTGCGCTTGCTGGGACTTGTCACCAGTCATTGAGCCAAGCACCGAATCCTTGACTCCTACAACCTGTTCTTTCACACCTTCAACGATACCTTGCGTTTTGGCCTGATTCTCTTCAGCTTGGCCCTTTGCACTCTCCTCTTTGCCATGCTGCTGGAGGTTGGTAGAACCGGTGAGGTTACCAAGCTAAATAACACCAAGTTAATGCAAGCCAACAAGAAACCAGTGTAAACGTACCGTCTCCTGCAAGCCGCCTTTGGAAGAAAGGAATTGACCGGAAGTCTTACTAAAAGATAACATCAATATTTGAATCTGCAGAAGCAGACCAGCATATACGAACCTGGGATCGGTAGACATGTGGTTAAATCAATGAGGACACTGGTGAAACATGAAATTCACCACGGTTTATATACCACTGGGTCTGCAACTCAGACATGAACGCATAGTGACAGATCCCTACGTCATCATCGTGGGGGATATATCCGATCACTCTCTTTTAGAAGTATTGAAGCTCGATATAACCAGCTTTCGCGCCAACTGGTTGCTCATGATCATGTCTCTAATCAATGCGTCACGCGCTTGATATACTGTTCGGCCGAGTCACCAAGTTGAAATTGTTATTGCCTACGTACTCAAGAACAAGCATATTCGGCCCAGAAACAGAGGATGGTGATACGTAGTTGATGTGTGAGATGACGTCACGCGACTTGGAACCACGTGCAAATACCTATTTTCGCGTCAAAAAATGTGACTCGAACAGCTTTATCGGTCCTAATCTGGCTTTGATCCTCTTCCAAAAAGAATCTTTTTCTCTTCTCTGCCACTCTCGCTATCTCATATATCCTTCAAGACTAAAGATGAACTTGAAACAGCGACACCCCCATACCCTTCCATCTTATTCTCATCTATTCTCTACGGGCTCCACTTTGTTCAGCTCGTGTATCACGAAAAAGATGTCTGCGGCCCCTGCTAGGACGTCATTACCCTCCGTACTTGGCACGGATCCTTCAAAATTTGCGTTGGAGTCGTACAGAATTGCGATTGCACAAACTGTGGGCGATGCTCTAGGGTTGACAGTTGAACAGGTGCATCCTGGTGTTGCATGGGGGAAGAAGGGCGTGGATTTCACTGTTGCTTTGCCTAGATTTAGGCTTCCCGGTAAAGTTGATGATTTGGCAAAGAAAGTCATCGATAGCGTACGTTTTTCTTTACACAGTGTCCAACTAATCACTGATGATATCGCGGTTCAGTTCAAACCGAACGACTACATTGCTTCTATCGAATATGATAAATCTTTCCTTCACTTTATGTGCAATACGGACAGTCTTTATCGGGACATCCTCACTCAAATTCATGATCTCGGTGTGGAATTTGGTAAGAATGAGTCAGGGAAGGGGAAGAAGATGATAGTCGAGTATTCGTCACCGAATATTGCGAAGAGCTTTCATGTGGGACATCTGAGGAGTACGATCATTGGGACTTTTTTGACGAACTTGTATCGGGCATGTGGATGGGAGGTTACCAGTATGAACTATCTCGGTGATTGGGGTACCCAGGTTCGTTTCCCCGTCCGTTTCCCCTTTCCATCTCTACAAGTGGGTTTAAAGCTAATCAAGAGCATCACCATCTTAGTTCGGCCTCATTGCAGTCGGCTTCGAAAAATATGGGTCCAAGGAAGCACTTGAACAAGATGCGATCAAGCACCTCTTTGATGTCTATGTCAAAATCAACAAAGACGCCGAAGCAGACCCGCAAGTCAAAACAGATGCAGCAACATGGTTCCGTCGTATGGAAGATTTTGAGCCGGAGGCCCTAGAAAATTGGAAGGTCTGGAGGGAGATGTCGGTGAAGAAATACGAACAGGAGTATGATCGATTGAATGTGCATTTCGATGTTTATACAGGAGAGAGCGCCGTCAAGCAGGAGAGTATAGATAAAGCGTTGGAAAAGCTGGAGGAGATGGGGTTAATTGAGGATTCTGATGGTGCCAAACTGGTAAATTTGGAGAAGTGGAAGTTGGGCAAGGCTGTTGTTAGGAAACGAGGTAAGTTTGGCTCTTCCGAAGTTGAAAAGATGTGGTTGACGAGGAACATAGATGGAACATCGATTTACCTCACCCGTGATATCGGTGGTGCAATTGAGCGGTATGATAAATACAAGTTTGACAAGATGATTTATGTCGTTTCGGCACAGCAGGATCTCCATCTCGCGCAATTTTTCAAAGTCCTTGAACTGATGGGATACCCTTGGGCAAAAAATCTCATGCACATCAATTACGGTCTTGTGCAAGGAATGAGTACGCGAAAGGGTACTGTTGTATTTTTGAATCAGATAATACAGGAGGCAACACAGGTAATGCATGATCAGATGCAGAAGAACGAAGAAAAGTATAAGGCGGTTGTGGATCCTGAATTGACGAGTCGGGAGGTTGGAATTTCAGGGATCAAAATCCAGGACATGGCTGCCAAGAGGTATTCCCATCCTTTCGCTTCGTGACTTGTCCATTGACAAGGGTTGGCAGAATTAATAATTACACGTTCAATTGGGAACGTATGCTCTCTTTTGAAGGTGACACAGGCCCCTACCTTCAATATGCACATGTTCGTCTCGCCTCGGTGGGCCGTAAAAACCCTCATCTTCTCCCTCTCCCACCACCATCACACATCAACACGGACGTTCTCTCTCAATACTCTCAAGCCAGGGATATTGTTTTCCTGCTAGGCCAATATCCGGACGTTGTACTCACAGCACTGAAGACTCATGAGCCATCTGGAGTAGTCACCTATTTGTTCAAATTGACACACGCGGTGTCGAGTGCGTGGGAGACCGTGATTGTGAAGGGAGAACCGGACTTGGACAAAGCAAAAGCAAAGTTGTTTTTGTTTGAACAGGCCAAGGTGGTGCTTGGTGCAGGGATGAAGCTGTTGAGTATCAGACCGTTGGAGAGGATGTAAAGTGATTTCGTTGTTGTATTGTAACAAGTCAAAAATAATGCAGGTCATCTGACCGACTGCGCAAGCACGTTTGTATCAGATTTCTATCCGACAATGTCAAGAGACTCGACATAGAGGAGACACTGCCGAAGCCGCCGGACAAAATCACGTAAAGTGATGCCAAGTGAGACAAAAAGCTAATATCGGTTTGTCTGCAAAAAGACAGATAGATATGCACCTTGCACATGGGCCGACGAGCTGAATCCAGCGAGGACTATAATAATGCAAAGAATGTGGTCGACATATCTGGCAGAGGAGAACTGGACTGCGGATCGGAATACGGAGGTGCGAGAATAAATACATTGTATTAATTAGATAATTGATGTGACGTTGTTCTTCGCTCCTCTTCTGCTCTCTCCCCTCCGCTCTTTTGATTTCATTTCTTTTACTTCTGGTCAGATGGACCATCATGTCAATTACAAGTCAGTCTTCGTTTATCCCTGTCTGGTGTTTTATATATCACTCACTCCTCTCTTCTCATTTGATCTTGTATTGACTCTGTTCCCTGCGCCGCCCCCTGGTACTACACTCCATCGCTGAATCTGTGTCTCTGCTTGTACTCCAGTCGGACCTCGTCGTCTGGGTCACAAGACGACGATTCTTCAACATATCCCATCTTTCCCCCAGAAAGAGACCGCATCACAGAACAAGAACGCATGAGACTCATGGCCAATCCTCGTATGCCCTTTGTTTGACTCTGGCTTAGGTCGGTGTTGCTTACGTTACTCCATCTCGTATAGCTCCAACTGGATTTGCTTCAGGCGTCAGCTCCGCTAGTGGCAGTCTCAACTACGGCACTGGGGTTCTTAGTGCGGGTGAGGAATTGGAAAAACCCGCACCCCCGTTTATGGGGATCTCGAGTTCCAAACCATATGCGAGTAGCAACAGCATTATGGCACTCAATAGCGGAAGGTCGAGTCCAGTACCCCACAGCCCCGGATCGGAACATAAACTCGTCGAGACCGATTCGCAGCTATCGCTTTCGAGGCATTACATTCCAACCAAGTTTTCATCTAGGATGATGAATACGAGGAGGAGGAGGGGGGGTAGAGGTGGCAAGGGTGAGGGTGGTTCGCCGCATGTTCCCAAGATGGGTGGAGGTACGGAGGCTTTTAGGCGTGGCGAGGCGAGGATGCCGGCTGTAGGAGACGACGATTATGACGGCATTTCTCTTGGAGGACCGAAGACGGCGAAAAAGATGAGTTGGAACAAGTTCAAGTGGACGCTGCTTTGTGCGAATGCTGTGGTGCGTTTGCTTTCTAGATGACTGTAGTTTCTTATTGATTTTTTTTTCTTTTGGATTAGTTGATGGCATACTCTCTGGTGGGATTGATTATGTGTCTTTTGACCTGGTTCAACATCTGGTCTAGGGCAGATATCGTCCGTACGGGAAATCGTCCTGAACTCGTCATATCTACGCTCGCTACCTCCATCGGCGTGTTCACTTCCATGATCGGCTGGTCGGGAATCGTGCTCAATAACCGCTCCTTTCTCGCGATTTACAATCTGTTTCTTTGGATCACGTTCATCTTTCTCCTCATACCGGGTTATATGTCATACAAACGACATACTTTCAACCTTGAAGGCAAAATTAACGCTCAATGGTCACGCGATCTAGGACCCGAGGGCCGTCTCCGCGTGCAAAATGTCCTTCGATGCTGTGGCTATTACTCTCCTTTTGTTGAGGCGACTGTCAGTCAGACATGTTATTCGAGGAGTATTTTGCCTGGATGTAAATTGCGTTATTTGCAATTTGAGAGGATGGCATTGAGAAAGTGGTACACTGTTGTGTTTTCGATTGTCCCAGTGCATATTGGGATTATTGTGGCGGGGTTGCTGTGCAGCAATCATGTCACGTATAGGTTTGGGAAGGGAATGATGCCCAAGGCGTATAGGTTGGATATCAGCAGTTTGGCTGTGATTGCGGATCAATATGTTGGGTGTGTGGTTCGCTTTATATTCCTCCTTGAGTGCTTTTACTGAATGTTTTTGTGTAGTGAATTGGCGGAACAGTATGGGAATGATATCGCTTCTGAGATTTTGGCCAAGTCCAAGTCTGGATGGCAAGTGGACGGACTACCGGCTATGGCGTATTCGCAGGATTTGAGCAAGACGCCTAGCGTTCAAAAAATGATGTCCAAGTCGGACACAATTGGAAATAAGGGTGAATAGAGAGAGCCTTTTCATTCGATGGTCCCGTGTCCATTTTTTTCATCCTTTGCAGTCTTTTCCATCCCTTTTCTTCTGTCCAATACGTTCGAGTTTTGTCTCATCCCTTGTCATGGAATCACGCAGCCCTTCTTCATTTTCATTTTTTCACTCCTGCATGTATCGCATTCTTGAAGTTACTTTGTACCAATTTTTCTACCACGCATGGACCTTATTTTTGTCATGGACCTATCAATAGATCCACATAATTATTCTCTGATTTGTCGATCGTTTTTTTCCCTAGTCTTCTGTTCTTTGACGCTTCTCAATAGCTTTCTCATGGAGCTGCTTATAAATATGTAGATCTTAAGCAAGCCTGGGATGATGATGATTAACGTATTGATGTACAGATAGTGTCTATTTCTCGGGCGGACCTTGCGTGTGATAGTTTGGTATGTATGTGATTCTCAAATCTATCTTTCACTCGTAACCCTATCTCGAGGCGACATTGTTTGAAGAAATAACCTGGGTGTACGACGACAGCGACAGCGACAGCGGCGAGAGATATAAAGATGATCTACCTGGTGTCGAGATGTTCCACTCCTTGTCGGGTTGTTACGTCGTCGAGAACGAGAGTCTCGTGTAACCGTTTGGGAACCTCTTTCGCGGGTCGTAAGAGAGGATACCACGACGAAAGTTTTGGCTACAGACCTCCACCTAGATATGTTTTTCCAGATTGTGAGTCATTGGTGTTCGGTGTAGTCCTCCTCCTCCTCCTCCTCCTTCCCCCGGCCGTTTTTTCTTTTTCCACCCGTGATGTGTATTTCAAAGTGCTACCCACATTTGTGATATCCCTGTCGCAGATACCGAAAAGCAGCTCATCAACAGAGACCATAATGCATCTCTACTCCGCTATGTCGATTCGATGCGCACGCATGGACACAGAGCAGCACGTATCGATCCGTTGGATTTGATCGCGAGAGAACATGTCGCAGCTTTGAATCCTGCTCGGTATGGGTTGGCGGATAGGGAGAGGAAGTATGATGTGGATGGAATTTTGTGGACGAAGAGAGTGGGTGAGGGGACCAGTGAGAAAGGGGATATGTGGAGTTTGGATGAGATTGAGGGACATTTGAAGAGTGTTTATGTTGGTAATATCGGATATGAGGTGGGTTGTTGGGTTTTTTTTCTGTTCGCCCTCTCCAGTTCGCTCATGTTTTTCGTTCGCTGTAGTACATGCATTCCCCGTCAAGGACAGAAAGATTGTGGTTCTCCCATTTGTTGGAATCCCAAATGCTACCTTCGCCAACGGATAAACCGTTATTTCAGATCGACCATGAGAAACAGAAAAGGATACATAAATTGTTGGCGCGTAGTGAAGTTTTGGATCACTTTTTGCAGGTCAAGTTCCCGAATTTGAAACGCGTAGGTTTCCGCCTGTCTCTTATTCGATGGCTGATTGTCTTGTAGTATGGTTTGGAAGGAGGCGAGTCCATGATACCTGCTTTGGATACATTGTTCTCGTCTGCTGCTCAAGGTATGTCCTTGGATTTCCATCCTTGTCTAAATGAAATAATCTGAATGGATTTGATTACAAGGTGGAATCCAGCACATCATTCTAGGTAAGCTTCCTAGCTTTCCAGTCCAACATTAGCTCACTCTCGCCTTTAGCTATGCCCCACAGAGGCCGCCTGAACCTCCTCACAGACCTTCTGCAATATTCTCCAACGGCCTTGTTCCACAAGATCAAAGGAGGTTCTGAGTATCCCGAGGAGCTACTCGCTGAGGGTGATGTACTCAGTCATCTCGGTGCCTTCCTTCCACTACTGTGCATTGAATTCGAGCTGATGGAGTGATCACAGTATCTTCCCCAAGCTTGGTATACGAAGGAGCAGATAAACCAATCAAGATTTCGCTGCTTCCGAATCCTTCTCACCTCGGTACGAATTCCTCTTATCCTCTCTTTCTTTGATTAATTTCTAACATTATACAATTGTTGTAGAGACAGCCAATGCTGTTGCGCTCGGGAAAACTCGTGCTAAACAGTTTTCGCTGCTGAAGACATTGCCAAAAGACTGTCAACTAGGTGATAGAGTAATGTGTGTACAATTGCATGGAGATGCAAGTTTTACGGGACAAGGCATAGTCATGGAGAATTTTGGGCTGAGTGAGTTGTTTCCTCGCCGTCTCATGCGATGAGACTGCTGATATGGGATGCATGTGTTAGGTAATTTACCCCATTTTACGAGCGGAGGAAGTGTTCATTTGGTCGTGGAGTGAGTTGAAATTTCATTATCCTCTAATTGATGACGTATGCTGATTCGAGGGCTTGTTTGATTACAGTAACAAGTACGTCTATATTGGTAACGAGATTGATTTATGTAGACTTCATGTCACAGTATTGGATATACGACTCCTGCTTCGGGAGCCAGATCATCTGCGTATTGCTCGGATGTAGGCAAGATGGTAAATGCCCCTGTGCTCCATGTGAATGGTGACTATCCTGAAGGTAAGAGCTCTCCTGGTTGTATCGTGTCCTTCTGAGGACAATCATAGATGTTGCGCGTGCCATGGATATCGCTTTTCGATATAGAAATTACTTTAGAAAGGTGAGTAGACATCATTGCGGATTGGTTGAGGCTAAGAGGCTTTGCAGGATATCATCGTGGATCTTCTGGTATACCGACGATGGTGAGTTGCTTCACGGTCGACTTTTTTCGGCTAATGAGGGGAGATCTAGGGGTCACAATGAACTAGACTTGCCTGGAATCACTCAGCCCATCATGTACGAGAAGATTGCCCAGAGGAAATCCGTTCCAGAGTTCTATGAGCACAAACTCCTCGTATGTCTCATTTGTCTTTTTTTTTCACTATTTTCTAAACAAGTTATTTAGTCTGAAGGTGTTCTCACTCAAGAAACGATATCTTCTGTTCGAGAGGCATGTAAATCCAACCTTGAGAATGCGCTCGCAGCTGTATCTAGCTACATCCCCACTCTCACCTCCACCCTATCTACGTCCCCATCCAACGTGGAGAAACAACCAATCATGTTAAGTCAACAGTGGGAGACTATTGTCTGGCCAGGAAGTCAAGAAGCTCTATCGAGCGTCGATATCACCACAGGCGTGGCTAAAGATATCTTGAAGCGCGTTGGACAAGCGAGTGTTTGGATTCCGGAGGGATTTGAAGTCCATCCAAAGTTAGTCAGACATGTGAAGAATCGGATAGCAAGCTTGGATAAGGAGAAGGGGCTGGACTGGGCTACCGCTGAGGTATGAATTCTTTTCTGATTTAGATGGTATAGGAAAATTTGTCTTCCTATAGGCTCTGGCATTTGGTTCGCTGATGCTTGAGGGATACGATGTGAGGATTTCGGGACAGGATGTTGGAAGGGGTACGTTCAGTCATAGACATGCGATGCTAGTGGATCAGAAGACAGAGGGTGTTGTCGTGCCGTTGAACGAGGCGTTGGGAGCGGACGGAAGGTTGGAGTTGGCCAACAGTATGTCTGTGGTTTGAGTCTTGATCATCATTGGTGACTTTGGTGTTAGGTTCTTTGAGTGAATATGCTGTCCTCGGGGTATGCCAACTTTTCTTGCTCTCATAGTCTTTTATTGAGTGCGTTGCTAGTTCGAATATGGTGCCAGCTGGGAACGACCAACCCTGCTCCCGATCTGGGAAGCACAATTTGGTGATTTCTTTAACGGCGCCCAGGTTACAATCGATACCTATGTTGCTTCATCCGAAAGTACGCTGCACTCTTATATCAGCTACCCACACTGATTCAATGAACCTTTGCAGCGAAATGGCTGAAGCAGAGTGGCATTGTGCTACAGCTACCTCACGGTTTAGACGGTGCCGGTCCTGAACATTCGTCGAGCCGGATGGAGCGTATGTTGCAGCTGACGAATGACAAGTATTCCGAGACGGAGATGAATCCGACGAGCATTAACATGCAGGTCGTGTTCCCTACTACACCTGCGCAGTATTTCCATTTGCTGAGAAGGCAGATGAAGAGAAATTACAGGAAGCCTCTTGTCATTGTTGGGCCAAAGGGCTTGCTGAGATTAGCTGTACGTCTTCCGTCTCCTGCTCATGATCTGTTTACCGTGATCGTTGTAGGCCTCTTCTTCAGCCTTGGCAGATCTCGAATGTGGAACGAGGTTCCAACCCATTCTCGCCGATCCACTGTCCTCACCTGCAAAAACCAAACGCGTCGTTCTGGTCACTGGTAAACTGTACTACGAACTCGTTAAAGAACGTCAAGTGCGGAACTTGATCGGCCAAGTCGATTTCATACGCGTGGAAGAGCTCGCTCCGTTCCCTTTTACGTGTCTACGCGAGGTGTTGGAGGGGTATGGTGGGTATTTGCATGATGTTGAGATGTGTTGGGTGCAGGAAGAGCCGAGGAATCAGGGGGCATGGGGGCATGTGAAGGAGAGGATTGAGAGTGTGTTGGAGGATGTGGGTGTGAATTTGAGGAGTAGTTGGTTGGGGTTTAGAGGGAGGAGGGAGAGTGCGATTCCGGCGCCTGGTGTTGGGAAGATGTATGTGCAGCAGCAGAAGAGTGTGATTGTGAGTGTGTTTGAGGGATTGTGATTTTTTGTGTACCTTGAACTTGTTATTGTATGGAGGATCCTGTCTGGATGTTAAACCATTCCTGGGATAGAACTGAGTTCTATTCATGTGAGTTCATGTGTGCCTTCTGTCCTTGATTGGACAAATCTACTGTTATTTGAACCCCAACAAATACCTCCCAATTCGCCCAAATCACAACAGCCCAATAATCGTCCCTTTAAAAATCACGGATATTGATCGTGAAAAAAACATTCTTGTTCATGAGAGTTTGCATGCCACGTTTTCGCATCGGTTCAGTGAGAACAATCAACTACTTGAATTTGCAACCCATGCAAGTTCACGCTCAACTCAAGCATATATCCTGTAAAAATCAGCAACAAGATAAAGACTACCAGCCACAACGACGAGTCCACTCTCGCTTATTCTTTCCGCTGCCCACGCAATAGCATCAGAAAGCTGTGTTCCCGGTATCCTAGCAGGATCAGCCACCCAGTGATCGACGTCTGGAATCAAGTCTCGAGTGACTTTGGCGAGCTCGGTGGGAGCGACGGGCTTGACCCACGGCATACCGTCCGGCGGGGAAAAGTCGAGTAGCGCAATGTGGAGTTTCATTCTATCATTATCATGGAGGAGAAGGGGTGAAAGAGTGTGAGAAGGGTTCTTGGAGGGAGAGTGGGAGAGAGCGATGATGTAGACAATGTCCACTGTCCCATTTGTCGATTGTGCGACTGTTGATTTCACGTAGTTGGTTAATGTTTTGGCGGATGCGGGATTGTGTGCTCCGTCGACGAGGACGGTAAGAGGATGAGGAGCTGAGATAGTGTGGAATGAAAGCCTGCCAGGCCAATTCACGCTCTCTATCCCACGTTTTACGGCTAGGGGTGACATGCGGTCGAGGAGCATGGACCGGAGCGGGTTCTTTTTGACCAGCAGAACCGAAACGACAGAAAGAGCAGTGGCCAGATTCTCGATTTGATATGCGCCGTGAAGGGGAAGGACGGCTGTGATAGCTTCATGGAAGGTGGGGAGGTGAAAACACGCTCGATTTTCGTTTGGTGGCTGGAATGGGACCGTTCTCAACGACACCTTTGACAGTTCTGCAGCGCTGCTGACTCGGCGAACGACGAGGAGAGGTTCCAAAACAGACGCCTTCTCCAGCAGCACGGCCTTGACGACGTCAACCACCTCTGGATGATTCTGGCATCCCAGGACAAACGGTTTGCCAGACCGGGCGATCCCCGTTTTTTCTCTCGCGATGGCCTCGACGGTATCTCCCAAGAAGGCTTGGTGGTCGAGATCGACGTTGGTCAGAGCGGATACTAGGATGGCTTCGTCGGGGATGATGTTGGTGGCGTCCAGCCTTCCCCCCATGCCCACTTCTACGACTGCCACATCGACCCCGGTCCGCTCAAAGATGTGCAGAGCCGTGAGTGTAAGAAGCTCGAAGCTGCTGAGTCGAGTGCCGAGTTGGTCGTCGATGCGTTCGACTAGGTTTCGTACGGAGCTGTAGAGCTCGGCGTCGACTGGTTCGTGGTTGATGGTGATGGAGTCGGTGACGGAGATCAAGTGTGGGCTGGTGAATCTGCCGAGTTTGAGAGGAGGGGAGGCGGAGAGGAGGATGGCGGAGAGGATGGCGGTGACGCTTCCCTTGCCGTTTGTTCCTGCTATGTGGCATGTCGGTCGAGTATAGGCTGGGAGATGCAAGATTGCTTTTTGCAGGCGGTCTAGACTGAGATCAATTGACATAAGAAATAACAAATGAATTATCATGGACTGCGTTCTATCGGGATCTCCCGCTGCTTCGTCTTCTTCCTACTACCACCGCTCTTGGATCATCAGTCGGACGTAAAAGATCACCTCCAGAGTAAAAAGCTCGGGATCGTTGGTAACCGTTTAATCACCTCCTCGAGCCTGCCTTGGCTTGGATGAATTAATCAACGACAGTGATCGATTGATATGAACTTCATCTTGAACTGTGGTATTCGTTTTACTGGATTTGTATACGGCTTCGTCAGACAGCTCATGCGACAATGGTCGTCGGTCTAGAATGTCCGCGGGGACATAAAGCGAAGATTTTTCATCATGCCCGAGAAATGACTCTAGACCTACCAATGACTACTCAACCCAAGGGCAATAACGCATGTCAAATTGATTGAAATCCCAACTCGGTGTTCTCGCGATGATGTTTAGTTGGCCATCCAACTTGACGGCGATCTTGACTAGGACCACATCAGACATGTTGTCCGTTTCCCTCGGTTTTTGAGCTGCCGTAAGATTCCGAGCCCGAATCAAGTGGAATGATCTCACAGGGTCACCGGCGTAAAGCTTCATGGATAGCTTTCTCTCTCTACCCCCAGATTCGTTACAGGTATTCTATGGCAACTCCGACCTGCCACGACAAGTTCTGCCTATTCAACACGTCCGAGTGAAGCTTGGCCTGTCAAATTTTGGCTCTCACCTTGACAACTGATTTGTGGCTGGTGACCAGAAAAAGCGAGAGAGAGAGAGAGACCCCTGCGGCAGCGCGGAGCTTCTTTTGGATGAATTATAATGTCCGAGGCCTGTTTTCGCCGAGGGCCTGTTTTTATCACTTGTGCTGTGCAGAATGGACGTGTGACGAACATGTTACCAAGGTAAGTTGTCTAGTTCCGCGATTTCTGGGAAAGGATATCTTATCCTAAACTGAAGGAGAGCTCGATGTCACCCTGCGGAAATGAGAAATTTGGAATCTGTCATAACCGCTCGGACGCTTTTGTTGTTCTCGGGAGCTCTTTTCATGTTCCTTGGCGCTTTGGTGAACGAAAAAAGCGACCTGTCAGCAAATGAAGTGTATCTTGATATAGTTAAACAAAGACGATGGCTTCTATGCATGGCGGGTTCCTGGGAGGTCTCCAGTCGTCATGCTGAAAGTGTTTTCTAGGACGGGTGGTTGCATACACATATATGCACTTGATACCCTGGTTCCCGTCATCGGGTTGCACATGCTCCGTCGCTTTGTAGCGAGTGACAGCGACTCCATAATTACGCTCTCCACTTGCCAAAAAGAAAAGAAAAAAAACGGAGAACGGGTAAACCGGTCGCGGCTCCAAGCTCGACACTAAAAAAGAGTTGGCAACCAACCTCTCTTGAGGAAGTCTATCTCAAGAGTTGTCAAGTGTCCTGGTAAGTATTGATTATGGGCTTGTCTTTTTTTTTTTTGCCGATTCTGGAGATCTCACTGCCCTCAAAAGCCTCGCTTAACCCGCATGGGGATATAGGCTTAGAGCCCAAGGTTCTGCCAGGGCAACTGTGTGTGTGTGTGACGCATGCTTCTCTTGATCTCAGGCACCCTGTCTCCCCCCTCCCCCCCTCTCCTAGGGCTGGTCCAAAGTCTGTGTATGTGTGTGTATATGTGTGTGTGTGTCGCGTATAAAAATCTCTCGTCGAGAGAGGGACGAGAATGGTTAACCGACCAAACTCTATAAAGATGCGCTCAAAGATTTTGTCTACTCTTGTTGTTGCTTTGTTCAGTGTGGTTGTGATTGGTGCTGTACCGCTGGTAAGATAGGGTTCTCTGACTTTTGGAGGATCGGCTTTTGATTCCTTCCTCCTTCCTTCTTTGTTTGCAGGAGAGACTTGAACTGGTGAACCGTGATAGTGATATGGAAAGTCTCGTTTCGGTGAGTTTTTGCGAACTCTCATAAATAATCTAGTTCTCATAGCGTCACTTTTTTAAATTTTATTTTAGCTTGGTGTAGGAAAACGGGCGGAAGAGTATTCTGCGCCTGGTTGGAAGAGGAAAGAAGCTTCTGCGCCTACTTGGAAAAGAAGTGATGCCTCTGCGCCAGAGTGGTGAACGATTAAGCCATTATAGAGTGTGTTGATGATTTTGAGAGGGGAGAGAGGGGATACGGGGGATTTTTGAATCAGAAAATA
>Ga0153946_1000487_pt1 | contig 17533 bp, 18 predicted proteins | sample TSNJ030MetaG_FD_104751 | JGI IMG/M metagenome (GOLD analysis project Ga0153946, IMG submission 104751) | Attine ant fungus gardens microbial communities from New Jersey, USA - TSNJ030 MetaG | ecosystem: Host-associated > Fungi > Mycelium > Unclassified | place: USA: New Jersey, Wharton State... | reverse complement strand
GTAAACGACGGGCTTGGTAATCAGTGCAGTTGGACAGAGAAGAGACCTCGCCCCATGTTTCGCGACCTGGCATCCAAACTTCCATATCGTACTTGCAATATGCAGATGCTCCGAGGTCTTCGGCTGGCATATTCATAATTCTAGTATGGTGGTAGTCTCGTTTAAGAGAGATGCGATGCAAATGATAGATAGCCTACCTATATGACAATCCAAGTCCTTCTAGTATCTTTCTTTGAAGGTTTTTCATTGACTCCATCATGTCCTGGCTCTGATCCTGAGTTGTAACCGCGAACAGCTCTACTTTTGTGAATTGATGAACGCGATATAGCCCACGACTCTCCGCAGAAGCGCCAGCTTCAGAACGAAACGCATGTCCAATGCCAACCACTTTTTGCGGGAGTTGGTTTGAGGGGTGGATCTTGTCTACAAACATTCCAGCAAGCGGGATTTCTGCTGTTCCAGCTAGGACTAATTCCGGATGTGGAGAGTGTGGTTCCTGGTTGGTGATGTGATACATTTGGGAAGTAGCACCTCTAGATTCTCTGGGCACAAAGCCACACCTAGTAGCAATATCTGCACGGACAACGTCTGGAGTGATTACTGGTGTGAATCCATCATCTACTGCCAGACTCAGTGCATATTGTGTCAGTGCGGTTTCGAGTAGTGTGGCTTCGTTGAGGAGGTAGTACCATGAATTCCCCGTAACAAGTGAACCAGACTCAAAGTCGAGTAAATCAAACGCTCTGCAGATGGATAGGTGATCACGGGAGGCTGTGCCCTGGATGGGAGGGGGACCATGTGTTGAGAGTGCTATGGGCATTCTGTGTGGAGTAGAAGGGTGGGTATCATTGGGTAACATAATAAAGTAAGATAAGAGCTGTTCCTCGAGTCTGTCCAAGTTCTGCTTGGCTTCCCCTAGCTCCAAGCTGAGCTGCTTTGCTTCCTCGCGCAATTTAGCCTTCTCCAAATCGTTGGTTGCATGATGTATTTTAAAACCTAAGGAGCGTTGTTCATGGCGCGTAGAGTTGACATTTCGAGTGGTATCTGTATACTTATTATATATGTCCAAAAGAACTTCCGGCGTAACAGGGGGAAATGGTGCATTACGACGAAGGGCGTTCTCAAGCATGCGGGGAATTTCGGGAACTAGTTTCCGATAGTCAAATCTGGGCTTCGAAAGTTCGCTAGGAGTGGCTGTGATCAATTCAGACACGTTAGATTGGCTAAAAAGCCGTCCCCATTTGTTGACTGCGAGACTACGAGTGAGGATGAACGCTGGAGTTCTTTTGACTTGGAGTAGGTGCATCAGCTTCTTATATAGGACAGTGATGGAGGTGTGCTCACCAGGCTTCGAGGATATACGACTACAGCATGATATACAATTCGTTTGCCAGATTCTGCTTTGCATATTCTCGGGGCTTCTGTCCCTGGGAAAAGCGCGCGATCATTTGTGATTGTCACATCGACGATGTGTGACATTGTACCTATACGACTCAACAAACGGCATCGCTGCAGACCCTTACGATCAACATACCTGTCTGACCTTACTATCCAAACAATGGATTGAACTTCTTGCATCGTTATCTCGACTGGGAGTAGACGATGTGACTGTACAAATTTATTGTAGAGGTATCGGCGAAATGTAGGTCTCTAAGTCAATTGTGTTGGGCCGTCATGGATTAAACAAAAGGAAATTACGTTACCTCCTCACTGTAGGTGACACCAATGGGTCTGTCGCTCAGCTAAACGCCGGGCCCCATAACCTAGTTTGATACCAGGTGTGCAGCAAGAACGATGGAAAATTTTTTAAGCACGACAATGTTTTGTCTTGAGTGCGGTCAAGATTCTCAAAATTATCCAATCCGGATGTACAACCCTGCATTATGCCGAATTGCGGAATTAAGAACGACTCCCTGAATTTTGTCCAGTTGAAAAACTTCAGGTAATATAGTGTGGCGACAACAGCTCCACCGAAGGCGTCAAAGTAATCTGTAATTGACTTACTCCTGACTTTGTTTCGACGAGACCCATTTGTCATTTGAGCGGCCATCATATCGTGTTCGATAGAAGGACCCCTATATTTGATATTCGATTGTTGTTGTGGCCTTTATTTTGTTACACCGGGGAATTCGAGCATCGTGCGAATCTGCGCGATGTACATGGTAATGTTGATTGTTATTAAGTATCCTTGCGAGATCAAATTACCATCGCTCGATAATTTCAACGCAAAACGTGGACATTGGAAGGTGTTGGAACATTTACTCAGTTGAGAACGGGACTGCACAAAATGGTGGCTTTGACGAAGTTGCTGATTCAGAGAATTGCAAGTACAAACTGTTCAAGGAGTAGATTACGGATGGAAAGGCACCTGTGTATGCGGATGCCGGAGCCGGAGCCGGAGAGCAGCAATGTTGAGTATTAGGTTCTCATCGGAGAAAAAGGAAGACTCTGATATTGGAGGGACAACAGTTTCTGATTGACGTGAGCTGAGCTATTTCCCAAACAAGAAACGGGGTATGGTGATATCGGCGGTGATAGACGAAGGGCGTCCGTACTGTGGTGAGAAACTCAGCCCATTTACACTCGGAGATAGCAGGCCGATGTTCAACTACCAAGATCGTCAGCAGATCGAGGATAGTTGGAATATTTAGCTGGATGACTGCAAAAGTGTCAAATTGAATAATGGTGAGTGGCGTGTGAAGTACGACGAGAATCTCAAACCCACTTTTCTCTTTCAACCTTGCACAACCTACTATTCCCTCCGTGTCATGCATGATCACCCATATACAACCCCGGAAGAGGATCCTTTCAACGTCCACCACGTCGTCCACGTCTGTCCTCGCCCATGCAAGTCCAGCCTCTTTGGCAAATGGATCCAAGAGCAACAACGCTTTACCGACATTGTAGGTCTCGATGGACCCCATTCCTCGCATCTCTCACATCCGTACTTTGAGTTCAATGGCCCTGAGACTGAGGGTCAGCCGGCTCTAGGATCAAACCTCGCTGTTGATCTCAACAACACCGCTGTATGCACTGTCACATAGGTTCATCCTGGTCACTTACATCTGATTTAGAAAAATGCACCTTTGGCCATCCGCTCTAGCAGATGCCGCCCGAACATATCTACAGGACATTCCAACACCCAGTCTAAATTTGGCGAAAATAATGTTCCTTCTTTATCTCGCTTTTTAAGCAAAAGCAGCCGTCGCACTTTTCTTGGTTGCGCTACGACAACGCAGAAACCCTCTAGACATGCATCTCACATCTCACCCTCCCGGAAGGATTCACAAGTCAAGACAAGGGCCAGCGCAGCATCGTCTGGATGGCGTCCATCTGTCCTCGGGCACTCGGGTTCAACTGAACTAGCTACTTCCCAGACGTCCCTCCAACCGCCGTCGTCCGATTCAACTCATACACCATTTCGATTCAGTTCATCCTCATCTGTCGACGCTTCCCACACAGATACTTTACTCACTGTCCCGAGCATTGAGATCACGCCGTCTGTTGTGCCTCTCCTGCCTCGACTACATCAGGATTTGAACTTTTGTACCCCCCCTGCTGTGTCCTCCTCTCCATTTGTCAATCGAGATATACATCCAGGAAACATTACAACCCACATCCAAGAGGTGTCTACCATACCAACTCTCGATGAAAGCGAGCAGGAAACTGGTCATCATACAATGATAAACCCCTTAGTCTACGATAGTGGTGTCAAATCACAAGCCCTCGGCATTCCACTTATCAATGTATTCAATGGTATCATCAGTGCTTGGAGGTCACACACCACCGCCTCCAATGCAGGCGTTGGTGCTGAACATGACCTCGACAACGTTGAGGAACTGACTACTTCTGGATCAGATTGTTCACATGTTCCACAAACATACACTCTGTCTTCTAATCAACATCCTCACCCACAACAGGTACATCAGAATCAATTACTGCGACATGGCATGAAAAAGAAAGCAGATATAGTGTATAATTCGGCTGGTTCCCATAGTAGCAGTGGTAGCACACTGTCCAAGGTTGTTTCATTTCACCTTGCACATTTGTCAACCATGTCGATGAGGAACAAAAAAAAGAAGAAAAGATTGATAGTGAGCGGTATTGCAATTGATGATGCCAAGAAATTTAAAGGTGTGAAGAGATGGTGTGAAGTAGGGCATTTTGCCTCTTTTGTCTCGTCTTTGTCTGATCGCCTTTTTAGAGTTTCGGCGAAGTGCGACAGATCCTGCGTATGCCTAATGGGGATCTTGTTATATCATTTCAAAGCGCAGAGGTAGCTGACACAGTGTGTCGCATCCGTGCAAGCGTTTTCATCATGGACGTTGGGAGTGTACAAATGTCTTGGACGACCGAAAAAAAGTGATGAATTTGATCTTTATCACTTTTGATGTGCGATCACAATCACGACAATAACGAAAAACTAGTGTTTCCCCTTTTTCTCTCTCTCCTGATTCGTGTCTCCTCTGTGTTTTGGGCATATCCATCATCTTTCTTTCTCCATGGAGTCCCAAAACTTACCTCTTTCAGGCACGCCTCAGACCGACATTCAGGCCACCATTTCAACTTAGGTCATTTTCCATCTTCCTTTCCAACCCCTGATGATGCTTCAATTCTTGCTTGTATTCCTGTGACGAATCCATTTACGACTCTATCATGACCTTTACGCTCCTCATCCCACTTTCAATCCTTTCGATGTAAGGCAATTTCTTGGACGACAATTTTGTTTCCAAAATATTATAAACAGTACGTAATTCCTGTTCCGTCTGATTGTTAGGCCATTTGGAAACTAACATTCATCTCTCTCGATTAGTTTGTATTTTCTATTCACTTTGTCTCTTCCATCCCTTTCAGCCGCTTTGGCTGTATCTCTTCTGGAGACCGTGCGATAATCAACAGCCGTTACTGCGCTTGTCTGAGTGTTTCCAATTTGCTGTGTGTCGATTCATCATACAATCCTCATGCGATCACCCACCGTCTGGCGTTATTGTTAAAATATATCAGAAAACAATATCTGATCCCTGGGGTTCAATCAGACCTTGACAGTCGCATCAGCATCAGATCAGGTTTGCGAGGGACAAATGATCAAAATTATGAAAGGTCATCAGAGAAGATCGCTACTAAAGAAAAGATACGATAAAAAAAGGTTCTTGTTTAGGTTTTCATACAAATTAACAGTAACAACGATAGTAAAAAATCTTAAAAACTGAGAAGTGTGATCAAGAAGATAGAACAAAATTGAATAGGTAGAGTAAAAAAAATAAGAGGGTTGTTGACATTATCTCAGCGCCTGGCGTACCGATTCCAGTCAGAGGTATTCCCAAATTGAGGATTTCGGTAGTGCGAGTTGACTCCTTCCGTATTTCCAGTGAGATTTTGGTTGTGTATATGACCGCGTCCATTGCGAGCATGGTTATTCGAACGTGAGTTCCGATTACCGTTCTGCGTCGGATGGAGATTTCTTTTATTACCACCCTGTTTCTTAGCTAACGGGGAATTTGTTTCCGAATGATCGTGAGGTTCGCCAGTTCGAGTAGCAGCGTGAACGTTGTACGTCGGCGTGGCAGGGCCGGTAACGATCCCAGTGGGAATGGGTGGAAGTAAGGGAGGTAGAGGGTTCCAGAAAGGATGGGAAACAGGTACAGGATGTACGATATGTGGATTGCTGCTAGTCTGAGATGGCACGCTTAAGGTGGGCACCGGTCCATTGACTGCTTGCATTGGAGGCCAGACTGAAGATGAATTGAAGGATTGCATCAAGGTTGAAGAATTACTACCACCATTACTTCCATTACCTTGTCCAGACATGTACTGGTCGAGCGCATCTGGCGAATAGACTGCAATGAGTGTGCCTTGATCGTTCTGAATGAAACCAGATGGAGCCAAAGGTGCTTGAGGAGATTGTGTGAACTGAGGTCCCGGAGCCGGTTGAGGGCCTTGTTGATCCATGGCCGGTCGTGGTGGACCGAAATAAGGTGCATAAGGCTGGAGATATTCTAGTGGAAGACTCGAAATACTACACAGGAAACTCACAGTATACATCACGTTTGGCCAGGGTATGGTTCCTGTTGTTGGCCCATTCGTGTCTGGAGGAGTAGTCGGGTGTGGAGGTATCGGAAGTCCGGGCGGGTAAGCTGTATAGGGACCATAGTAGGACATCTGATAGTGACCTGCCTGTGCAAGGGGAATCCATGGCATAGGATAATAACCTGGAGGAACAGGATAAGGTAGAACCGGGGCTACCAAGGAAGGTCCACCTGAACCACCTGAAGCGCCTGTGGACTCAGATCCTGCCCCTGGAACATCATACCACTCGCGGTATTTTTCTCCTTCCCGAACCTCAGGTCCATCTTTCTGTTGTCCGTTGACAGGAGAAGATTCGTCCTTAGAGTTCTCAAATTTTTCAACTGGAGCATTCAGAAAAACTGGGGTACTATTGGCACTGTTTTCCAAAAAGTTCTGCCTTGGAGACGAGCTCTCTCGTTTCGGTAGATGCCGACTCGAGAGCATAACCTTGCGTGATTGGGGATAATGTGTGAGCCGACTGCGACCTCTACTGGGTTTCCAGGGACTGCGGGGAGGATTCAAATCACGGAGCTGAACTTTCAGCGCACGACCGGCGTACACGCGGTTATGCTGACGAAGGGGTCAGCCATGGACTAGTCAGGGAAGGGTTGACTTGCCTCCTGCATGATCGCCTGGGCCGGAGACTCTGTGTTGTCATATTTGATAAATGCAAAAGCGGCATGGCTGTTGGCTATAGAGTTTCCGGTAAAGGAACCATGGGATCATTTCAAGGTGGACACTCACAAGGACAGACAAATTTGACATTCAAAAGCCCTCTGAATCTTCCGAAGAGTTCCTCTACTTTCTCCTGTGTCCACGCACTGGGTCCCAGTGTCTCCAGACCACCAACAAATAAAGCTGTCGGGTCAAATTCACGACTACTCAGAGAGGTGGAATCACTGGACTCTAAAACATTTTCGCTGGACCTAAAGCCCGAGAATGGTGTACCAAAGAATTGATTAACAGGTGTGACAGGCGCTTGAGATGAAATTGTCCGAGGTGTTGGGGGCGACATTGCTAGACCCGGCGTAGGTACCTCATCACCCTGAAACAAGGGAGGGGAGTGGCGAACTCTTTGAGGGGTAGATACTTCACAGACCGATTGAGAAGCTGTCATAGAGGGTACCCTAGCCGTAGAGATGAGGATCGTTATGTCAGCGGTTGCTCGAGAAAAGTGATGCTTACTTGACCATGTCTCTTAAAAAGGATGTTTCACCCCAACCACTCCAATCAAGTTTGGAATCATACTCGGAATCGACGAACGACGAGAGGTCCGAGTCCGCCCAGTCGATTCTTGTGGGCTTGCTCACCACATCTGACGAGTCATTGGCTGACCCAGGCGCTAGACTGGGTGGCGTCACAGGTTCTACCCAAGATTCAATTTCATCATCAAAAACGGCGGTAGATTTCAACATTGTACGTCCTTTGTCGTCAGAAGCGACATTTTGCCGGAGAGAGTGCAGCGGCGGAGATGGCTCACTGCTGAAAGACGTTAATCCGGTTCGAGGATTGGAAGTGTGCAAACTATATGGTTGAAAGCGGTCCATCTTGACCTGAGTTCGGGAAGCAGTGTTGTCCATAGACTGGTAATCCTGTATGTGAGAATGAGCGCGTTGAACAGGGTGCTGAATTTGAGGTTGATGCGCCCATGAAACCGATAAATAGGAAACTCGTCGTAATACCTAGAGAATATTAAGCCCGAAGGAACTAGTGGCCGTAGAACAATACTAACCATCAAGGCAGCTACACAATCATCCCTATGGTTCCATTTGACCTCCCAACAACTATCATCCATTTCCTCACTTCGCACAGCATTGTGAGGAAGGGGATAGCAATCTGGCCCAAGGATACCGTTCTTTGGGACTGGATATCATATGAACAAACTAGCCCCTTATCCCTTGAAATAAGTTTGGCAACATGCCTTTGACGAGCTCATGGCTTCCGCCCAGACATGAGACGTTCTCTAAGGGGCCAAAGTATCCTGCGATCTTAAAGAGGGACTAGAAAGATCATTAAGATTGCAATCTATATGGAAAAAGAAAGTGAGTAGACCTCTGCATCAAATTTTAACGGCTGGAGATAGACTGCTTCCTCATTCAATGTCGCTTCTCCCTTTGTAAGGCTTCGAGAAAATCTCTCGGCCTCGATAGCTTCCCCATTATACACAATTCTATGATATCTTGGAGGAACTTGAGCAAGTATATGTATGCGGAAAAACAAATTGACTACTTGGTGTTTCTCGGTTTCCAAATGCGAATGGCATTGGGAAGATTAAGAGGGACTTCAGGCATGTTTCGTACCGAAATCCTATTGGGTCCCTCGGGAGTCATAATCTGAAATGGTTTTCTAAGGTGCAAGTGGGTGTCATTCACGATAATTAGACGGCTCAAGAACGCTGACCTGTATGAGATTAAGAGTGTTCTGAAAGCCCTTGCAGGCTCATAACGCAACATTCTGCCGAGGAACGGTCTTGGTGAGCTGTTTTGCAAGCTTTTCAGAAATATTGAGGCAGAAGCGGCATCCTAAAAAGACTTAGCCAGAAACTGCACACATGGTTGCAGATAAGACGTACTTCGCACTGGATAAAAGCGCATACACCTCCTTTTGAATCGCGAATGACCTTGATGTTTTTGATCTCTGCATGCTCGGAAAGGTGGCTAGCCAAGAGGCGCGTAAGCTCTGCTTGGTCGACGTTTGAAGGAAGACTTCAGAATTATTAACAGTGAGTGCGCGTAAAATTGGATGACAAGAAACGGACCAACCTCCCAACGAATATACTTGCGTCATGTGGCTGTTTGTCTTCCTTGTGTATATCTTGGCTTTCCGGAGACGGACTGGAGTCTTGAAATACCAGCTGTGTTTCGTCCCGCTTGGCTCCTGGAGATGCTGGAGGTGATGAGGGTAATGTATCATACCGGGTGCCCCATGCACGGGCCTGGTTGGTTTTAGGAGGCATGCCGTCTAGTTCAACGATAGATATGTACTATGGAAAAAATGTTATAGAGACGGAGTGAGATAATGGTGGAAGTGAGAGCCAGAACAAATAACGGTCGATATGTTGATGATACTGTAACACCAAACTCCGGGGTCAACCGCAAAGGAGCATTTCGACTAATAGATTTTAAAACCCAGGCAATCATTCCAAAAGAAGGAATCGTTCAATGACTACGTTTTGAGCAGCGAACGACAGATTTTGCAATTAATCGCCGATTTTGCACGATTTTTTATCGATGGCAACAGATGGACTCGAGATCCATAATAATCCTCGGCACTGGACGACAAGCACGTTCGAAGCCGCCCGACGCATATTTATGTGTGTACAGGTAAAGAAGTATAAAACGATACTCGTTTTGGGATGTCTAGTTTCCTGTCATGCCAGAAGAAGCGAGCAGTCATATATATGTGATCTCCCCCTCCCATTGATAAAAATGCGTCTCAAGACAGTCCACACAGTATGAAAGCATAAAAGACGGTACTGGAGGACCAACAGTCACATACTAACATCACTGACAACGCAGAAAAATGTCACTCTGGCGTAGAACAGGCGAGCAGTCCGTGGTAATCAGTCGGGCCTACAGCACGAGATCTTGAGAAGGTAACCTCGGAAGCTACAGACCGAACTTGCAAAATTCTGTGGTCCTACATTCCGGCGCATCGCTCGTTAAGGACCGTTCCTGAGAGATAATCGTCAACGATCTTCTGGAATAGTCCAGATGGTCAATTGATCTTCTTCTGATCGTTTCTACGTCATCTATGCGTCCTCTGTATGGGCATGCCGGATCCGAGAAGAGAGTACTAAGCAGAAATGGTATGTCAACTCAGTGACCGCGGACAGCAAATACGGCCTGTGGTGCCTTCTGATCAAGATCTGTTTCAAAACGGTTTACGTAGAGGATGTCAACCTGCGATCGCCACAGATTGACAGTGCCTTTGAGAACGATGCTGCAATGATGGCAGAATCTTGGCAAGTCAATTTTCGCACATATTATCCTTGCGTGCTTGAGCTTTGAAAGTCGGTCTTCAGATGTTTCAACCATTCCATTCAACTAGTCAAGAAAATTGGCATATCAGAATTGTCTTGCGACTAAAAAATATGCCAAGGAATCAAAGTATCCGGCTCAATCGGTTCAAATTCCAGGAGGTTGGCGTATCAAACAAATTGAAGGACGGCAGGTTCTTTAAAGGTTCTTCAAAGGATGATAGAAGTGGGTCGATGTCCGGGGCTCGGATCGTGTTAAAAAGTTGCGACAATGTTTTCGCATTTCACCAAGCGTGAAACAGGCCAAAACGACTGGAACACATGCTCCCAGATGATGGATACAATAGCTTGGCGAGGAGCATATCCAACCACAATATCAGGTGGAATGTATAAAACTTGAAGCGTGAGGGATGGCTAAAGCCCAGGAAGAAGAATGATGCCTTCACGTAGCCTCCACAAGCGAGCGAACGCGTTATTTGTGCAACCAAACAAACAATTTCCAAGCGCAAAATACCTCCTGCCAAAACCTTCAGGCCATCCTCGAGCTACCATGTCGGATGACGGCTTTGATGGTGGAGGTGTTGGCGATGACTACGACTACGGAGGAGGGTACGTCAACCTCGTCATACGTAGTTTCTGGTCCATTAATACAACATGAAGTTATCAAGAGGAGGCATTCGTATGTTATTTCGGCGATTTTGGATCAGGACTATGAAGCCCTATACAACTTTCTAGGACGAAAACTATGATATTTTGGGGCAGGAAGAACAGGAGCAAGAGGGCGAGGGTAACGGTGAGAACGAGGAATCTCAAGTCAACGGTGTCAATGATGCAGACAATGACCAACCCATAATGAATGGAGAAACCCTGGCTAATACGACTGTCACTGGCGAGAGGCAACCAAACAAGATTCGAGTGACAACGCCTTACCTGACAAAGTATGAAAGAGCACGAATATTGGGAACAAGAGCACTGCAAATCAGGTCAGTCGGACTTGATCAGAGATTCGGAAGGGTTTGAATTCGGTTCTTCTAGCATGAACGCTCCTGTGCTTGTTCCTCTGGACGGTGAAACGGATGCCCTCCAGATTGCAATCAAAGAGCTCTCGCAGCGCAAAATTCCCCTGGTTATACGACGCTATCTTCCAGATGGTAGTTTTGAGGACTGGAGTGTTTCTGAACTCATTACTGATTGAGCCAGCCACTTGGTTGTGTACTTGATTTGCCATTATATCTTTTGCCGTGTGTCAAAAATTGATATCTCGATATAGTATACATAATAAATAGAATAATTCGTAACTATCAGGCTCAAGCGTTGCAGGGAATAGGAGGTAGGTGACACTGCAGGAGGGTCGAGATCAACACCAAGATTGAGACATGACAATCTCAACAACGCATTTTTGTCCGCCGCTTCGCGGTGGGACTGGCTTTCATTCGAAATTGGGTTTTGATAGACGAAGCTTTACGTGTCGAGTTGGTGTGAGACTTCTTTACCTCCGGTGGTATATCGCACATAGAGAGATCCACCAGCGATACATCCATCAGCGTAGCATCTTCTAGTCCAGTACTGGCATGATTTGTGCTTTCACCAAATAACATTTTACGCTCAGAGGATAGCAGTGCACGTTTGGGGGGTTTAGTTACCATGGTTGATTGGCGTTTCGATGGACTGGCTTGAATGTCCTCATAGTGGCATGTGCTCTGACGACGCTTGCCAGGAGAAAGAGACACTGTTTGCTGTCGCTCAGATGGACTCCGTATCCTATTCTCGTCTGACGTTGATGTTTTCTTGATGCCTGAAGAAGATATAAGATACATTACTTACATTAATCAGGTAACTGGCAGACCTTTCCTGGCTTTGGTTTTCTCTGAACCAAGCTTCATTGCTCTGAAGGGACTTGCGAGGCCAGAGGTCCCATCTAGGGTGAGTTGAGTTTCCCAATCGTCTTTTCTGATTTGCTTCCAGTCCTCAATAACCTTGGTCACCCATGCATCAGTTTCACCAGCAACGTGATAGTCGATGACATCGGCCCATTCAGAACCAGGAGCTGTTTTGTTGACGAATATAACTTTCGGTTTTGGTTTTGATGCCGACGGCGCGGAATTAGATGAATTATTACGGATCGTCCGCGCAAAATCCTTTACGAGCTTCTTAAGACCATGAACTTTCAAAGAAGTTCCCATGACGATAAGTAGATCTGGCTTGCGCCCTACATCAGCCATTTGCATAGAGCCTATATCATCACCCAAAGGGTGTGGTTCATCGTAGAGAACAATGGCAGGTCGAAGGATCCCGACCCTGATTGCTCGTGCGGAGCGAGCGGCTCTAGCTTCGGCTGGGTTTACATGAGAATGACGGTAAATAGAATCAATTGAAACACTTACAACGGATTAAGCATTCTGGACAATCGGGAGCCATTCCTTGTTCGAACACGCGTAAATACTCCTCCGTGCAAGGATACTCCGCTGAACACGAGATGCATCTGACGCGATGAATATCTCCGTGCAACTGAACATTTCGGACGTCTTTGGTTTTCAATTTGTTCTTTACTTTGGAAGAAACCTTTGCCTCTGCACTTGAGCTCCCGAGAAGCCCTGCCTGTCCCTCCAAGCCATCGATATTTTGCGTATATGAACGTAAGAGCCTCTTCTTGGTATCAAGGGCTTTGATAAAGTGGTGTGTCGGCGTTGGGAGAGTCGAGTCTATGGAGCGCTTGAGACCCGAAATGAAGGTGTAGAAAACTGCAGTTGCAGTGGGATCCCGAAAGAGTGACGCGTCAAATAAATCTTTGCCTCTCAACACGACATCAGGATACTTCTCCTTTACAAGCGCATATAAGCCATCAGAGGATCTGAAGTCCTAAAGAGTATATCATCGGCAATTGTATTCAAAATGTGCTGAATAGGACGATTTCATACCGGGATCCCACAAGAACATGATATACCTGCTCCCGTAACCACAACAATTCGTTTACTTCTGACCACGGCACGAGAGATATCGGATAGAGTTCGTCGAACGTGAATGTCTGTCAATGCTGCGCGGAGGTCAACAGTGATAGTCATTGCGGTCTGAAAGACACGTAACAGTGACTGCCAGCAACAAGGTTCTTGGAAGTAACTCTCTGGTCCACGCTCCATGATTAGCACTTCAACATCTGAACGCGTCACACCACGTGCTTTCGAGTATCCTCGCGCCAGGCAACAAATCCGTGTATACAGACTCAATGACGACTACGAATATATAAATCTCGTGTTGCCACCTAACGATATTTCCTGATACCTGGGCGTTATAGACATTAATATAGTGTCTTGGAACTTTCTCAATAAAAAATATCGATATTGTGGTTGTTCTTTGGCTCAATGATTTTTTGAGACAAAGCAAGGAAATGACATTTATAGTAAATTCTTCCAAGCAAGAGTAAGTACATTTTGTATTGACGACCCCGAAAACTCACTGAATTAATCAGATTTAGAAATTGGCTGTCCAGATACCGGAGATAAAGTGAATGAGCAGTATCAGCCGCGGTGCCTAGGTTGATAATGTTGCTCAAGAAAAAAATCCGAAATAGCTTTCTTCGTGAGACCGTCAACCCCGTATAAGGGTTGACTATAGCTTTCCAGTGTTTTGGTCTGGTTCTCCAGCTGACCACATGCGCAAGGATATCCACAGGATACTGATAATAAAAAATCAACAAGCCAAGAAGTTTTCTTACCTTTGTATATCTATAGAACTCTGATATAACTTAAAAAGGAGAATAGTCTGGAGAGGTTTTCCAGAATATGTGACCTCAGCTTCTCTCAGACTACTTACGTGAAGTCGCCTAAGAACTCAGTCATATTACATCTTTCCATGGAAGTTACAACATAGAGTGGAACTGTTTAAGAACTGGGACCGCGTTTCCAGTGGACACCGGGAGTTGGTTGACATAGTTCTTCCATTGCTCGTCAGTGATGATTGGAGCAGAGACGTATTGTTTAATATTGATATTTGAAAGGAGGGTGGAGAGATGAGGAATCATGGATGAGATGGCTGCATCCTCTCGGAGTCGCTGGTCGAGTCGGTTGATACCAGCATACTCAGAATACCACGCTGAATCCAGACGCATGACTGAGCATTCAAAGAGATCGAGGACGTATCGTGGTAGCCCGGCCTTTAAGGCAGCAGAGTACGCAGAGGCGTGACCCATAGCTTCGATAACCGGCTGGGACTGTTGGAGAAGAAGATTATTGAATAAATCACTGCGATGATCACAGCCAAGAGAGGTGAAAAGTTGTGTGTTTTCTTCGAGAAGTGCCACAGCATGGCGAGCAAGCAATGATTCGTCCTGAGGAGGGAGAGGGACCTCATATCGTTTAAGAAGTATTTCTGAAAAAAAGCGGATGCATATGGTCGAGACATCGCCCTCTGCGATAATGGCACCTTTGACATCGTTCTAATCTAAGTATTTAGCGCAATTCACTGGAACTGATTATAATTCTGATACTTACCTCGACCTTGGCCATATAATTGTGTTCAAAAGTACCCTGAGCGCCACAACGTTCAGCAACTTCACTTACACATCTCTGGAAGTATCGACATATCGTCGTTTTCGCAATCGCAGCAACTGCATGTTGAATTCTGTGATCTGATTGATTCATTACGGTATCTATGACTGCAGGATACCATCTATCAAGTACCATAGCCACTGCAGTCGCATTCAGGATAGGCCATTGTTGCGTGCGGAATGAAAGGATTGGGGTGGGATGGCTACCTTTACCAAGAATGGACCGTACGGCAGAATATCGTCCGCCAATAAAGGCCGTGGCTTTCAGTGCTGATATCCATGGCACTGCAACCACAAGAGTCCCTATCGGGACACGCTGAACCTCGTTCTACCAGGCCTGACGCCGGTCTACGGGAACCAAGGTATCTTTCCTGATGTCCGACCCGACCAATGCTGTTGGCGGAAGATGAACATCATTGAAACGGGTGAGGGACCAGTCGAATGGCTGCGTGCCACTGCGACGAGGAAGAGAAATTGATTCGACACCTTGATACATTTGGTGTTCATTGCAGAGGGGTACGATGAAAAATCGTATGCCTCGATCTTCATTATTAACGATCAAGCGTGCCATGGTCAGAGCAATTTTAGAAATACCAAAACGTGGCGACGATGCCGGCATGAATCTGACTAGAATTAGGTAGGCATTGATACGATTAGTTAGACACGAACTTTGTCGCTTCTTCCCTCGGAGTATTGAGAACGAAACCGTCTGAAACTTCGGTTGCTGTAGTCTCGATATTGAAAGCGTCCAGTCCGTGGCCACGTTCCGTAATCAAAAAAATTCCTCCGACCTCAAGACGCATGAGCTGATCCATGAGAGGTTTGAGATCAGGTCGCTTTGTGAGGTGACGAGCAAGTGTGCCAATGACCAGGTTGGTCTGACTCAGAATGATAACGAACATAGAAATATCCATTGCACATAATGGGTGTCTTATCATTGTCCAGAACCGAGGGGTACAATATTGTATGTCTTGGACCGTCAAGTCTGTTTATTATCAGTATTATAATCACGAGGAATGGGGAGAGGTTATTTACTATGGGCTCTGAGGAAGATACGAGCGCGTTGATAGGACAAGGCTATACTTTCTTCAGGTGAAAGTAGCTCAGCGCGGGTCTGGAAAAGTGGATGTATGTGGAGTTGGTTTGTCATGGAGAAAGGGAGGTTGAAGGTCTAGTGGTTTCTGAAGAAGAACCTTTAAAACGGGGAGTTTCCGGAAGTATAAGGTCCCAAAATAAGCCATCGTTTGAAACCAAGAGAAAACATTCAAACTATACAATTCCGTAAGTAGCTGATTTTTCGAAAAGAAGACATAGCTGATCGATGGAAATTCCAATTATCCAGGAAAATAAGAATAGAGCAAGTCCGGAGATTGCCAATTATGTATACCCCCAGCATGGACCAGACAGGTAGGCACAAGCTAAAAATACATATACCAAGATCGTGTGAGCATTCGAAAACAGGAACTTCCATACTCATGAACTGGAATTAGCATTCCAAAGCCGCCGAAATCCCGATTCTGGAAGACTTAATGGAGGCATCTTCACCCAAGACATCATCATCGTGAACCGCTGCGAAAACGCGCATATACAAATTCTCCCACAATTTTATGTAGCCTTCCTAGTTCTTATGCTACTTCGAGTGGGTGGTATCTTGTGTTATCTTCATCAAGAGGAGAACATCATGCAGAAAACTCCATAGAGGACTCATCGAACGATCCGATGGGTGGGTCGCTCCTAACCATTCTGTGCGGACTCCACTGAGATGAAATCGATTGCAAGGGAAATATGTCAATCTGAATGAACGATTGATAAGAAGTGGGATTTCACACAACAGACAACTAGTAAAGGTTTCGGACGCCATTACTATAGCTAACCTCCTATGATCCTCACTCAATGTGGCGCTACATCCCTGCCGTATTTACTTAAAATCGTGTAAGTCAGCAGAGACCTATAGGAATAATTATCTATGCGGGCGTGGAGTTCCGTGCGGTCAATGTAAGAGTAACACACTATATAATTTGATACAAACCTACAATGATACACTTGCCTCATTGACTGCATAAGCAGTATAGATCACTTCAATCATATTGTAATTCAAAAATGTCTGTCTAATATCCTGTCTACCAGAAAGTCTTGCATTGTGGAGAGAACCTCACACATCACAACTAACACAAACCCGGGACCTTGATTACAACTACAATCACACAAGTATTGAGTGTTATCAATGTTTAACGCATTCAATCAAGGATCGAGTTCAAGCCGCTTGCCCTTCCTAATTCTCGACGTCCTGTTCACTACCAGATGCCCTCTCAGGGTACCAGATTTTATCAGTTCTACTACAGGTGGAGGGAGTCGTCGAGTTGATACTCTTGAAACTACCAAACTGTTCCTGGATTCGAGGTAAGCGAAGCATGGCAATGTCGATCCAGTGTATCACTCACGGTTCCAAAGACGTGATTGAAATACCAGACTTCGGAGAGGACGGTCCCATTATTCACGCATCCAAAGTAAGGGATCGCTCCGGTTTGGGATTCTACGATAGACTCAAGATCGTTCAACATATATTGTGTCTTGTTTGAGGGAACAATGCCGCCGCTTCCATAACGTAACAAGATGAGTTGCATGTGCCTACGGGAGGAGGAATTCATACTCACGCGGCAAGAAGGCTATAAGTCGGAAAATGTTGGAATGCACGAATGGCGGCGTCAAAAAAGTCAATAACCTCCGCGTTTTTCTCGTAGTTCTTGCCGTAACATGTAACGTCAAAAGTAGAGGTGCATGTAGCGTGCTTTGAAAACTGAAGGAAGGTGAAAAGGGGACACCCCTCGTCTTAAGTGAACATACGCATACTTACTTCATGTGCCCAAAAAGCTTCATTGGGTGCACCTTGGTTAATCCAATACTTGTTCACTAAGCGTAATTATATGATGATGGAACCAGAGGCT
>Ga0153946_1000483_pt1 | contig 17593 bp, 7 predicted proteins | sample TSNJ030MetaG_FD_104751 | JGI IMG/M metagenome (GOLD analysis project Ga0153946, IMG submission 104751) | Attine ant fungus gardens microbial communities from New Jersey, USA - TSNJ030 MetaG | ecosystem: Host-associated > Fungi > Mycelium > Unclassified | place: USA: New Jersey, Wharton State... | reverse complement strand
TGGTTATGACGGACAGCCAGGTAAGTTCGGTTAAGCCGGCTGACTCCATCAGTTCTGAGTATGAATTTAATGCATCAGGGAACAGGTATCCAATTATGCTTAGTGCAGCGGTGATAAAAAATTGCATGCCTAAACCAGTCAGCATGATTGCAATGGTTGATTTTGGATTAAATGTTCCTTTACGAATCTTCAGGCCTGGACGGCCGCATCCGAAATAATACCATAAACCGAAGATGATTATTGCAGCCAACTGAATCATTACCTGAAGCACCAGCAGATTATCCATCAGCATTCCTTCAACATCCGTACTGCCTGTTACCATTCCTATAATCGCAAGAAAGATACCTCCCGCTAAAGTGATTATTACACTCAGGATCAGGTACGCGATCATTGGGGAAAAGGATAAGGTCAGCCAACCGATTTTTTTCCAGGTTTGTTTCATTTGTATATACTCCTATCAGTTTAATTATTATCCACATTTTACCACCTTTGATGCGTAGTGTCAATTTCGTTCAAGCAGCTCTGATATTAATAATTCTTGCGACTTTTGGTTTTTCCATTTATAATATCGACATAGAAGGGAATTAAAACTATGAACTATTCAGGTTATTACACCTCCGGCGAATTCGCCAGGATGGCAAATATATCAGTACGTACGAATAGAATCTCATCAGCATCGTTAGATTGCATGCCTTGAAGAAATCGCATATCTCAATGGATGGATCACAAAAGACGAAATACTCGAAGGATATGAAGTCCTAAAAAAGAATCAATACGGTCAATATCTAAAAGATGTTATTGATGGTAAATATATGGAGGTATTATATTAATATGACAATCATAGTAACTGGCGGTGCCGGATTTATTGGTAGTAATTTTATTTTTCACATGTTGGATAAACATTCTGATTACAGGATTATCTGTTTGGACAGTCTTACATATGCCGGAAATCTTTCCACTCTTGCATCAGTTATTGAACAGTCGAATTTTCGTTTTGTAAAGGCTGATATCACCGACCGCCCTGCTGTTTACCAATTATTTGAAGAAGAACATCCTGATATGGTAGTCAATTTTGCTGCCGAAAGTCACGTTGACCGTTCCATTGAGAATCCGGAAGTATTTTTAGACACCAATATCAAAGGAACTGCTGTCCTTATGGATGCCTGCAGAGAATATGGTATCACCCGCTATCATCAGGTATCAACTGATGAAGTATACGGTGATCTTCCGCTCGACAGGCCTGATTTATTCTTTACCGAGGAAACTCCGATTCATACCAGCAGTCCTTATAGCTCTTCCAAAGCTGCTGCTGATTTGCTTGTACAATCTTATCACCGTACATATGGCTTGCCGGTTACAATCAGTCGTTGTTCCAATAATTATGGACCTTATCATTTCCCGGAGAAACTTATTCCTCTGATGATTGCAAATGCATTAAATGATAAGCCTCTCCCTGTATACGGTAAAGGTGAAAATGTCCGTGATTGGCTTTATGTTGAAGATCACTGTCAAGCCATCGATCTAATAATTCATAAAGGCCGCATCGGTGAAGTGTATAATATCGGCGGACATAATGAGATGCAGAATATTGATATCGTTAAAATTATCTGTAAAGAGCTTAATAAACCGGAAAACCTGATCACTTATGTGACTGACCGCAAGGGACATGACATGCGTTATGCTATTAATCCAACCAAAATTCATTCAGAGCTGGGCTGGCTTCCGGAGACCAAATTTGCTGATGGCATTAAGAAAACGATCCAGTGGTACCTGGACAACAAAGAATGGTGGGAGACAATTATCTCCGGTGAATATCAGAATTATTACAAAGAAATTATATGAGGATAAATAAAACTATGAAAGAACCATCTTTTCCGGACGCCCTGATGCAGTTATTCATTGTGCTGCCTGGACGGCTGTTGATGATGCATGGGTATTCGGTGTAAACGGGAATAATTTCATTAAAACATTGCTTAATCTCGGAAAAAAACATAATAAACTGACCGTTGTAAATGATCAAGTCGGGAGTCCGACTTATACTTTCGATTTGGCCAGATTATTAGTTGATATGATCGAAACTGATAAATATGGGCGTTATCATGCTACTAACGAAGGGATATGCTCATGGGTTTTTAGTGCTGAACGATATTGCTGAATTCTGTTATAAATGTACGTTCATCCCCCAACTTCCATTCAGCACTGTATTCCCGTCTTACTACAGTCTTTTCCTGCGTTCCATATTCAAAATGCTTATGTTCTATTATTCTAGTATACGGTATCTCTGCATCTGTATAGTCTGCCTGAGCAAACATTTTTTCGACAATTGAATTATATCCTCCGATCGGAATTATTCCAGTTTAATCGCTTTCATAACGAATCATCATATCCAAACACAAATCCTTTAACATAAGAACTATCCTTTTTATAATGACTGCTGCTGTCATCCAGTGTCAGACAGCCGACTACTCTACAGTTATTCCCTGACGCCTCCAGTTTGGCTCCAACTTCAATCTCTTTCAGATGATGATCTTTACCATCAGAATAGCTGACATAGAATCCACTGATCATAATACCGCACTGTTTCTTTTTATGCTCTACTTCCATCGTTTCATCGTTTTTCAATTTGAACGGTTTTGTCCACAATTTTTTTGAACTGCCTTCATATCCCAAATAGCAATGGGACATATTATCAGCTATCGCATGATTGTTCGAAGCGTCCCACATTTCAGCCGACATCGAAATCTTGCCGTCGGTACTGGTATCTTTTAAGTATGTGTCTGCACTAATGACCTTTACATGATGATCTTTATTATTTTCATAAGTTAATTCGAAACTATTAATGCCCGGCACTGAAATTTTGCGGCTCTTATAGCGCGGATTGGCCTCCCCCGGTGTTTGATTGGCCAAAAGCATCAGTTCCGGATCATCAACACCAACACATGCAACTGCACAAACATCAATTGCCCCTTCGTCCAAAAAGTTATCACTGGTATCAAACAATGTCAGTCCTGCCGTATAACTCAGTGCTTCATTAATCACTGCGTTCGCTGCCAGATTCACTCCGATCCTGCGGACATGGTGATCACTTTTGAATTTTAAGCGGAATCTGCTGATAGCTAACATATATTTTTCAAAAGTGTTGGAAAAGACCAGAGAAGTCTTTTCTTGCGGTTCCGGCTTAAAGTTTACCGTTTGCTTCTTGATTTCAATTTTCATAATGTTGTTTCCTTTCTTCTCTTCATTTGCTTATTTTTATGTTACCTATTTCAAGATAAAATCAACTACCTGTTAAATTCCGCTGCGGTTATCGCAGTCACTCCCAAGGCAGTAATACTCAGAGTACTGCAAGTGATTATTTTATTGTTCTTGGCAATCTCGATTGCCGTCTCTTTAACGCGCTTAATCGCTTCACTGGTACTTTTGACCGCACGGGCAGCAAATCCTGCATCGCCAGGGAGTTCAAACCGGCAGCATCCGGATACGCCTCCAAAGGCTCCGCTGGCCGTTCCGGTCGCTGCCCCTATCAGCACAGATAACACCACTCCCCTCATCAGGCCTTTCCCTTCAATGCTGTTGCTGATCATTGTGGAGAACAATGACCCGGTCGGACTGGTCAGTGCATTTGCACCAACATTTCCGAGTATTGTTCCGGTGATTGTTTTGACCGAATTCAGCACTGCGTTAACCGCCAGGGAAGATACTCCCGATACCAAACCACTGGCTGCTCCTCCGGCTGCGGCTGTTCCGATGGCAATTCCGAACTCCTTCCAGTCCCTGCTCTCTTTTCCGTGAGAACACACATAAGTGCCCCCTGCTATACCAGCACTCAACAGCGCACCGCCAAGCGTATTCATACCGATCACTCCGGCTGCCGACAGTACGGTTGTTCCGGCCGCTGCTCCGGTTGCGACCGCTGCCGTTCCAGCTGCTGTCACAGCAGTGGCTGCGGCGGAACCTGCTGCCGGTGCCGCTGCCGGGGCCAGCAATCCCGCGCTTCCTACTGTCAGAATGATTCCGGCCGCTACCGCTGCAACACTAATCGCAACCATGGCAAAAGTCGTCCAGAATGATGATTTCCCAGTCGGATCAACCATCACTAAAGGATTATTTCCAACAAATTGATAAGCGGTCGCAAATTGCCTTGCCGGATCGGGATTTAAGAAACGCATCAGGCCCGGATCGTATAAACGGGCGCCAAATTCATATAATTCAAACTCGTCCAAGTATTCTTTCCCCTGGAACATAAAGCACCAATCCGCAGCATCCACACCCTCTCTGCGGCGAATCCGGCCAAATGGCTCATAGTCAAATTCTGCCGTAATCTTACCTTCAGCATCAGAAACACACCAGGTCGTTCCGCTATGATCACAAATTGGATAGTGAATCTTGTCATCGATCACTGCAGTTAGTCCTACCGCACCCCATACAAAAGTTCTGAGCCGTCCGTCATCCCACCGGGCCAGCGGCACTGCTCCGCTGCCGTAAAAGAAAATGGTGCTGGAATCACCGCACAGGCGCATAACCGGGCGATTATCAGCTCCATAGATATACCGCATGGTCTGCTGTCCCTTCCGAAGCGTGGATACCGTACGCAGTCCACGATCATATGTTATTTGTGTTTCTCCCCACTGAACCGGATTTCCGGGTTCATCGTAACGGAATTGCTGTTTACCGTTCTGCTTACTGTGTACTTCCTGCAAGCGATTGGTTCCCGGCTCCAGCCCAACGATAAGCTCCTCACCAGAACTGCGGGCGGTCAGTATATTGCCATTGGCATCATACTGCATCTGACCGGCTGCTCCGTTTCGCTTAGCTTCTGTCAGTCTTGACATCCCGTCATAACTAAACTGCTCATGTATCCGCTCTTCTTTCCCTCCGCCGGGCAGAATTGTCTGCCGTTCTTCTACCCGATTTCCGGGTGAATACCCATAGTTTTGCCGGAATAGCTCCTCGCCTTTGTCGTCTCTGACCTCATAGGTACAGATATTCTCCACCGAGTCCCGGAACCACTGATCTTTCACTTTACCTCTGACTGCCGTCACCAATTGGCCGCTTGCCGACCATTGATAAGAGGCAATCGCATCATTGCTTTGATCAGCAGTAATCTGTTCCATTTCGCCCAGATCATTATATGTGAATGATACCCGCGGAACTTTTGCCCCTTCCGGATACTCAATCGCCATCACCTCTCCCAACTGATTGTAATGATAAGTGAGTGCCGCCGAAAATAACTCTTTACCGATTCCTTCAATATGAAGCCGTGAATGTTCAACCCGTCCCATATCGTTATAAGTCCAGCTTTCGGTTACCACAGCATTCCCCATTTGCGCCGTTTCGGCTATCGGCGGATTGATAGTAATGATCTCGATCAGTTTCCCGCTCTCATTCCCGGCGGTGCCATAACGGTATTGACGCCGGATAACCGGATTGTCTGCCGCTGCCGGATATGCCTGCATAACCGCCTGCTGCACCAGCCTGGTGTAATTCCATGCCTGCTTCAGCACACCTTCTTCGATCAATCTGCCGCTTGCATCGTACTTATTATACAGAAATTGCTCTTTGTCTCCGGCCGTCCGGGAAAACCGTACTTTTTTATGATAATCATAGATAAACTCTGTATCTCCGGTATCACAGTCAGACCATTTGATGATGTTGTTAAAGGTATCCAGGAACTGCTGGTTGACAAAGCTCTCACCATGCTCTTCAAAATAACGCGGCAGATAGGTCTGGGAAATGCTTCCCAGTGTTTCTGCACAGATATGTCTGCTTGTACTTATATTGAGTATTTCCCCGGTTTCCGACCGTTGTTCCGCCGCAACCATCCGGTCTAATGTATCACGGTATTCCACGCCAACCGGACCATCCGGGAAGGTGATCTGCTCTGCTGCCAGCCCGGCAGGAACATGAACAGATTGGATACTGGCATAATATTTCTTCCGGGTGCTGCCCTTTCCTGATGGTTTACCATCTTGCAGCGGGCGTAATGCCCGTACCTTTCCCGGTTGTCCCGTTTCGACTTCCCGATCCTGCTTTAGTTTCGCATAGCGGGCACCTTTATATGGATATCCCTCATCATCTGAACGACCGGCCGCCCCGCTATAATAAGCAGCTATATCACCGGTCATCACCGGATCCTTGTCATAGTTCGCCATAAACGCGGCCGCTGCAAAGAACTTTTCATTCCACCACATCGGCTCCATATCACGGGTAATTGCATTACATGGCGCTTTTTTAGTTAACGCCAGCACCCGTCCGAGTCCATCGTATTGCCACGCCTGCAGCAAAGCGGTATTCTCATATAATTCATGGATCTGCCGCTGGTTACCGGCACCATCACTGTATACTGCGGTCATCCGCGGTTCATACCCAACACCGGCACAGGAAAGTTTGATCTCACCATCAAACTGCCATATAACATCCGATATTGTAAACGCTGCTGATGCTTTACTGAAAATCAGATGACCATTGGCATAAAATAATACCAAACCTTTCCCCAATACCAGCAGCAGCCGGGAACATCGGGATATATCGATCAGCGGCATGCTCTGACAGGTACCATTTCCGTCTTCCCATTTCCAACCGGTGCCGGACTGAAAATAAATACGTTCGTTCTGACCAAAACAGCAGCTTATTTCTCCTTGCTTTCCGATTATACCGGCGATTTCAATAAAATATGCCGCACGTGCACCCTGCCCCGATGCTGCTTTATGAGTCAGACTCGTTTTACTCCTCTTGATCTTGGAGAGGTATTTGCCTTCAACCCGCCAGTCCTCTTGCTGCGCCGGATGCAGATATTCTGCCCAGCTTTCCCAGCTGTTCTGATAAAAGACTTTTCCGCCATTTGCAAACGACAATACCGCATCATGACTATGCGCTGTATCTTTCGCCGGTCTGCTTCCGGCCGTAGTAATTGAATATTCCTGCAAGCTGCCGTCAGGAGCGATTATACCATTCTGACGCAGGGCATTATCATAAAGATGGCGAATCACTTTCCCATCCGTATCCATGAGTGCCAGAGCGGTATTGTTCTGCGGATTGCTGTACCATGCGGTCACCTCGGTTTCGGCCGGATACATTCCGGTATAATCGATTTCCATTTCACCTTGTATGCATATGATCGAAAACGATACCGGCTTTCCGGCATTTACCCGAAAGGTTACACATGACCATTGAGCTGCTGCCGGCAGTTCTCTTCGCTGTCCGTCATTGATCCGCAATTCCGCCTCAAATGTTTTTGCAAGCGACCGGTAGCGAATAACCGCCGTATATGCTTTAACCTTGATTCCATTCAAAACCGGACTATCCAGCGTTTCATTCTTCTTCAGATGCAGACAGCGGTCACCAAACTGATTCGCGGGGAGATAACTTCCCTGCGTGCACCACTGCTGCTCATCATAAGATAAAAAAGTGTTCCACAGGTATTGTTCAACTGCTACCCCATTAAATGAAGCGGTTGGCAGAGCATATTTCTGTGAATAGCGGGTTGCACACACCCGGTCATCCGCACCATACATCTCCGCAATCTGGCCGGTTCCATGATAACTGCTGACCCGCGATCTGCATGCCCAGCCTTCGGGAGCAGGTGCACCGGCCTGACTCTCGTGATAGGGAAAGATGCTGCTGCCAGATACCAGATTGAACTCCGCTTCACGCAGAAACGCATATCTCCAACTGCTGCCCGGCAGATCCATAACGGCATACCGAACCGCCTGCGCAGTGATTACCTTACCATCCACTGAATTGGTTCCACCGGAAACACTGGTTAAATCATGCACACCGTTTTCATATACTTCGCAGGCATATGATGTCGCTTCTACATGCTTTTCAAATGCCCCTGACAGGTTGAGCACCTTCCGTATTGTTGCCGTCAGCTGACCATGATAGGTGTATGTAAGGGATGTCGGAGCATATTCATAAAACTCTCTTTTTTCCACTTTATCCTGATATTCGGTCTTTTCCTTAAGAAGTACATATGAACCGTATATTTGCCGTATTCCCGCTTCTGCTCTGCCGGGATGCAAGGATTTCTTACGGTATGCACTCCAGCAGTTCGTCGTTGTGAAGATGTCATTCCCCTGTTCATCCCGGCTGACTACCCGATATGGCAAACCGTCCATGGAATGGTAATATGAAAGTTCCGGCTGCTGTTCCATGCTGTCAGTACTAAGAAAGGTATGCTCCACACTGCCATGTTTAAGCTTTTTGCGGCTGCCGCCCGGATAGATGACCGTCCGATAGTATTTTACAACGAAAGCACCTTTACTGAACGACGCCGATTCGATCTCCGGTTCATACTCGGTCCGGTAAGTTTCACCCATACCATTGTTAATATCTATTGCACATACCGGCCAGTCATTTACCGTCCCCAGAATGCTGTCGGCTGCATATTGATGAAGATATATTTTTCCGGTATTATCAAACGTATTGTAAGTAACCGGATATCCGGCAAACATGTGATTGCCGTATGGATATAATCCGCGGCGCGGCGGTATCCGTTCAGCTGCCGTATATATCTTCTCCTGCTGAAGCCGCTGCGGTTTCTGTACTTTGCCGTTTAGAATGTTGAATACCACAACACTTGTATTGGTATCATCACCTGCTTTTTCATACATCGTGCCCACCAGAAAATCAGCTCCCTGATTAGAAAACGATGCCGTATTCATCTGGCATGGTGTTCCAAAGGTATCACTTGCCAGTTTGTCCAGATCAACTGCTTTTGTCAGCGCAACCGCATCCTGCCATGACTCCCCGGGCTGCCGCATAAACAGCAGGGTACCGATCGTCAGATATGCTTCTCCGGCGCATATCTCATAGGCTGTGTCCCGATGATATTGCGGGACTGCCGGTTTGATACTGACCTTCTTCTGCCAGCCGCCCTTTTCGGGAAGATAGCACATAAATACCGCCTCCGGATTCCCCAGATCAACTCGTACTGCAACGGCATAATCTGTACCGTATCCATAATGGATAATCCCGCGATATGGAGCATTTTCGAAAGATAATTGCGCTTCTTGCCACTGCATACCATCAAACCGCAGCAAACTGCCGGCCACCGCCAGCAAGCTGTCCTGTACCAGTGCCGCTCTCAAGCTGTTGTTCGGATTAAAGTCTGTGCGGTTCATAAAGGCATCGGCAGAAATCAGCATGCCGTCGTTATTCCATCGCAGGGCAAACAGATCATACAAAAGCTTCGCGGCCCCTCGCTCTGCGCTTTTATTATGTACAATAACGGCCATTGAATCACCCAATGTGATCTGAAGCCTTTTCGGATTATCCTCTCTGATCTCCAGCTGACTTTCTAATGTGTTCTCCCATTTCTGTTCTGCCGTATAGATAAAACGCTTTGCGATACCGCGACTGTCAATAGTCAGATAGGAATTCTGATATGACTTGACTACTGTCGGTTTATCGAGCGGCTGATTCATAACATACCAGCTCTGACTCTGCCAGTTCCAGTAAATCACTCTGCGTTCACCGGTTTCATAAGCGGAGTCGTACTGCTGTGCAATTAAGAATGACTCTCCGACTTCAAATTGTACCTGTCCCTTACTCCGCAGCCATTCCCAGCAATTTCCAACCTTTTGCGCAGAATCACCGACAGCTTCCCAGCAAGCCGGTCGGGATGGATTCTTCTGAAACAAATTCATACGAAGTGTTGATGCCGTCTCAAAGTGAACCGCAAAAAAATCATCTGCAGTCAGCACATCGAGCGTTGACATATCAATTCCTCCCGGAATATGACCGAGCAGTGCATTGTCCTTGCCCGGCTGCCAGATCCGCCATTTCCCATCCCATGATGCCGCCTGAACCGTCAGTTGCTCACTGTCTCCGTCATACCACACGATCACGGCATAGTCGGAACCAAACCAGATTCCCGGACGAGACGCACTGCCAAGCGGCTTCGGGATATCCGCCGCCACCAAACGCTGGCAGGTCTGAAGTTCTTTTTTGTCATACCGATAGGTCACTGCACCTCCGGTTGGCCATATGACCCGTTTTAAGGCACCCAGATTTGAAGCGGTGCTGACATCGTCATAATAAGTGTAATTATGTCCTGTCAGCTGCTCTCCATGAGGCATTTCCGTCGTATAGCCGCTCAGAAGGCGTTTATGATAATCGCCTGTTTCACCCAATCGTTTTACTTCATATTCGAACTTTATTTCAAAAAGCGTTTCTCCTTCTTCCGGAGGCTGTACTGCAATGCTGCTTAGGTATTTTGTCTCATAGCAGTCCTGATATCCATTCGGCAGGTTGTCTGGCTTACACTTATGGGGATCTGTATATTCCCGTATATCCTGCGGCTTGGTACCTGCCCATATCTTATTCTCATACTTGAAGATCACCTTACGGCCATATACATCGGTTACGCTGGTCAGGTAACTCGCTTTTGTATAAGGTTTACCTTTTGGGGAAACCAATTGTTCCACTTCGCACAGTAAATGCTGTTTGTCACGATCAAATTCATTGTAGGCAAATGACACATATTCACCGCTCTTACTATATGTACGGCTGATATTCCAGGCAACTGCATATTGAATCTGGGACTCATCCTGCATACTGCTTCCCTGCCATGCCGGTTTCCCATTGCTATTACTCCAGGCAACTGCCCATGATATACTATTTCCTTCACTGGTCTTATAATTTTGAGAAGTTAAAGGTACTCCGCCGCCAAAAGAAACGATCAAACCATTTTCTTTGGTGACCGTCCACCTTTCATATGCCGGATAATATAAGATCCTCCAGAACTTATAATTTTCTGTTTGGTAGGATTCTCCTCCGGTATATACATGTATCTCATTCCGCTGCTTTTCCAGCCGATATTGCTGTTGAAAGGTATCATCGCTAAGCTGCCATCCGACTGCTGCCGCTTTGAGTTCTGCCCGTTCCGATAATGGCAGCCCGTTATTGCGGAAGTATTTAAGAACAGATGATATCTTCAGTTCTTTCGCAACAGGCATTTTGAAAAGCAGCTGAGACGGTTCTCTGATCAATCTTGTGGAAATGCCATCCAGCTCAAGATAATATCGCTTCGCTGTCTGCGATATTCCACTGCTCTTGTCCATGCTGATCTTACCAAAACCAAATTCCCAGCCCAATCCCAGAATTCCGGTCGGAGCGTCGGCATTTCGGGCCGCTGCTTGTTTCTGGGGGCCGCTTTGATATCGTGCGGATAGATTTATTTCCAATCCGTCTTCTTTCTGCCGGCCCGGCATCGAGAAAAGACCTTGATTATAAACCACCGATCCGCGAAACAGATTAACACTGTTTTCTAAAATACCAATTGCGCTGTTATCCTGTTGGGCTAAACTGATGCTGGGCATTGTTTTTTCAGACATAGGGGGCTCCCTCCTTCATCTTATAATTTATCAGTTAGTTACCGTACTTAAGTTTTCAACATCGTCTACCAATATTATAACTCTCCATTATTTTCCAGTCAACTATTAATCTCACAAAAATAACCGCTATCTCTAGCGGTTGCTCAAATTAGAACGCTCCGGGTAAGTATACCCATCCTAAAACTAATCCGATCATTTGTCACACTTTTCCCTCCTTTATACATTCAAACAAATCAAGCCATTGAGGAATAATAATAGCTAATGAAAACTCTTTTGATTTCTGAATCGCGTTTTTAGATAGCTGTCTCCGCAATTCATAATCTGACGCCATTTCCAGCATCGCTTGGGCGAATTTTATATAGTCACCATGCACTACTAATCCCTCAGTTCGATCCGTAATCAAAGGCCTAATTGCATCAATATCAAATGATACTACTGGACACCCCATCTCTAATGCTTCCAAAATAATCATAGGCATTCCCTCCCAACGTGAAGGAAGTAATAATACAGATGATTTTAAAAAATAATCTTTTATGTTATCTATATATCCTGTCAACTTAATTCTACCCTGTAAATTATACTGAGTTATCCTCTTTTCAATATCTTTTCTCAATTCACCATCTCCAACGAGAATAACATTCCACTCCTTGTTCTGTTTAACGAAATAATTCAAAGCATCAATAAGAATGTCAAACCCTTTTGCTCTAGTAAAACGCCCCGCTGCAATAAAAGTTTTGTTTTCACAGTGACACTTCTCATTGCTGGTAAAGCTCTTTGGATTATACAAGTATCGAGATTTAATTTGAAAATAATCATCGATTTTTCTCTTATCAATTTCATTCAGCACAACATATTCATCCAATCTTGGAAGATATCGTCTAAACAAACAATCCTGATTCCAAAAATATGCATTGGGTGTTCTAAAATATGCCTCAAATGAATTATGTTGCCAACCTATTGTCTTAGCATTTATTTCATCAGCTACTATTGCTAAAATCAAACTATTATAACCTTGTACTCCAATAATTATGTCAAAATTAAGCTCATTAAAATATTTTACTATTCTTTCCCTATATTTTTGCGGAAAATATACACAACTAGCCAATTCTGTCAATTTCCCGTAATTAAAAAAACCAGTCCATTTATTTATTCGTTTTATAACCTTCTTCGGAAATGACAATCTTTTGCTTATGTCCAAATTTATAGATTGGTAAATTAAATGAATCTGAGGATTAATCGAATATATATTTTTATCAACGTCGGTTTTTTCGTCATTTGTAATAATCGTAATATTATGATATCTCACTAATTCATTCGCTAACAAAGCGGTAACTCTCTGCACTCCGCCAATTGTTGCAATATGTGAAACCCAAAAACAAATTTTCATCGTTTCAACCTCCGCTTATTTTTCTAGCATTATGCATATTAAATCTTTTATTTAATTCCTTAAAATCTACTATTACTGCCACCAGAAAATAGAATATAGAATGCAACGCATATTTTGCAGCTTTTTTTAAGCTGGAAGCTTTTCTATATGCTTTGGCCGTTAACAGCGATATATGCCATTTAGCTGTAAAGGAAGATTGCTTTCTATATTTATGATAAATATTCTCCATTCCTACAGCTGCTTTAAGGGGGTTTTTGGTTATTTGTTCACCCTCATGCTTAACATGTTTAAATAAATACTGTTTTACTCCCACACAATCATATTTCTGACTTATTCTTATCCACATCTCATAATCTTGCCTAGCAGGCTGATTTAAATCAAATAATCCACAAGCTGCAAAAACTTCTTTACGAATCATCACTTGAGATGTAGTACCAATATAATCACCATAGGATAGATCGTTAAAATCCAATCTGTCACAGAAATTCTCTGACATATTATATGGTATAACTTCATCTTCATTACTTGAAACAAGCCATCCTTTACAATATACCAAACCTACATGGATATCATCAAACAACATTATCTGCTTTTCTATCTTTTCTGGCTCCCACAAATCATCATCATCCAAAAAAGCAATATAATTTCCTTTAGAAGTTAAAATTCCTTGATTACGCGAAAACTGAGCCCCTCTGTTTTTAGTATTAGGAATATATTGAATAGAGTATTTTCTTTTTAATGTCTGTATCCCCGCTGCAATTTCTTTTTGAAAATCGTTTCCGAAGCTATTGTCGTCTACCAAAATCAATTCTATGTTTCTATATGTTTGATTAAACGCAGAAATAATCGTTGGCTCAATTTTATCATAATTTCTCCTATATGTAGTTACTACAACTGAAATCAAATCATTATACATATTCTTACCTCTAATATATCAATTTTTTGCTATTTAATTAATTTCACATCACAGATTAACCATAAGAGTAGATTTTGATCTGATATAAATTTGCCATTATTATATCGGCAATCTGATAGCTATAGGTATGAGGAATATCCTAAAATTAAATAATATACTCTTTACTATTGCTCTTATGCTTATCATTTCTTTATCTCCTCGTATAATATGATATAATTGACCTAGCGTCAATCAGGTAATAGTTCTTCCCTATATATGCGACTATTTATCATTAAAATCATTAGAGTCGCATTAAGAGGCGAAATATGCCATCCCATCTTTCTGTCCGCAAATAATGGTTTCTTTTACTTATCAATTTTTTCAAATTTCCCACCAGTATATACGGAATAAAAACCCCTAAAATCACCTTAAACCACCATGCAACAGTTATATGCGAAGATATAAAACTAATTAATGGTAAATGACTAAACATGATTGACAAACTATTCTTTCCAATATCACTCAATACTCTACCGATTATTTGCCATTTAGTTATAAGATGCGCCATTTGGTTCATAATGCAGTAACCACCAACAGGTAGAAATAAGTTGAAAAGAAAATTAGGATAAATGGCAAGCTTAACATCTATACGATATTCAAAGGTAGTTACAATCTTACATATAATAGCAACTATAAAGAAAATACTTAATAGGCTTTCTATAATTTTCGCCTTGTCCAACAATACTCGTTTATTTTTTTTACCTAAATGGCCAAAAATATAATAACTTAATGCAAATGCAACTACATCCAAGTTCCACGGAACTTTTTTAATATCAGGCCACTCTAAATAATTATTAGGCAAGCCTCTATAAAAGGCATAGGAATATACAGAAGAAGCCGCTAACAAAAGCATGCTGATAAGCCATAGTTTCTTATCATCTAGCTTGAGCTTAAGTAGTAGTGAATAAAGTATTTCAGTGAAAAATAAAACAGGTAAAAACCAATAGACCCCCGTTACATATCTACCTCCGCCCAAAATAATAATTTTAAGAAAGTTTAAAATCTTATTCTGCCATATTACCTCAATTGCAAAACTATATGCGAACAAAGGCCATAGAAAATTTACTGCTTTTCGCTTCAAATATTCTTTTGAGTATACAGATTTATGTAATTCTCCTGACAGAATAAAAAAAGCGGGCATATGAAACCAATAAATTACCTGTGAAATCCAGTTCGGAGAACAATGCCCGATAACAACTGAAATAATCAGTAGTCCGCGCAATATATCTCTATCTGACTTTTTTTCTGTCAAAATTGTATTCATAACATTAATCTTGTCAAATTTTATTAATATTCCCACTGATTATTCTCCTTATTATCACAATTGAATTGTGATATTTAACTTTTTTTAGATCCGTTCTTTTCTCCTATCAATCTAATCTTTTTCTTCACCATTTCCCAATAATATCGGAAGCTGTCTTCTTTTCGAAAGAATAACACAAGCAGTAGCACTGGAATAACTAAGGAGATTATACAATACAAAACAAATGTTACTAATGTCAGGGAAATATAATGCTCAACAATTAACGACAAAACCACCGAAAGGACTGATATCCCTGCATATAAAATATAATCTTTAATGTACCCCCACGCCTTATCCTGTATAGCATATTTAAAAACAACAAATGGGTCCCACCACAGATTAGTAAACACAAAACTTACAATTGTCCCCAATATTATTCCATCAATCCCCATATCTAGTGAACTGGCAAATAATATTGAAGCCCCTAAATTAATAACTGCCTCAACAATTCCTTTCCATTTGTTTTTCCCAAATAAGCCGCCGGCATCTATCATTATTGTCATAGTTTGGCGCATACAATTGAGATAGAAATTAATTATAATCAAAATCACCGTCCAATAAGGGAAAACATATTCTGCTCCCCAAAACAAAAAAATAAAGGGGTTTATTAATGTTGCCAAACATGAACTACAAAATACAGCTATGCAAGCATTTAAGAAAAACATTCTATTTAAAAATAATCTCAGTTTTTCTTTGCTTTCGACAGCCATCAAATTTCCAACACTCGCAGTGATAGGAGACAGTACCTGAATATATACCGTTCTTATAGCACTGGTAATCATCATATAATTTGAATAATAGCCGGTAGCAGCCAATCCAATAAGCTTTGAAATTAAAATATTATCGGTTCCGCTAACAATCACAGAACTCAATTTGTGCATAGACATTGCAAGAACATTTTTAAGTATTATGATCAGTGATTTTTTGTCTAGTTTTTCAGCATTATTTTTCCTTAAGTACGGAAACAACTTGTCTGCCTTTCGAGCCATAGATAGATTTGACAACATCGTACAAATAATTTGAATTAAAAGATATAGCACAAATGATTTCCAAACAACTAAACTTATACATTGAATTATGTTTCTTAAAATATTATATGTTAATGCATTAAAAGAATCTAAGTAGCCATTTTGACTTGCTGTAATAATTGAACGCTTATAGTTAAAAAAATAACTGGTTGATGAATTCAATAGATACAGTACATATATGAACCATAGCGGTGGTAACCCTTGTGGTAGTTCTTCCGAGCTATTAATAAAGAAATCAAGAAATGGGATAAGCATAAGCCCTGCACCAAAAATAGTAACTCCTATATAGTTATAAATTTTTTTATAAAAATTCATAACTGCAGATACTTGACGGTGGTCGCTCTTAGCTAAAGGCTCATAAAGCATATAAATAATTGCTGTTCCAAATCCCAATTCTGCAAATGATAAAACTAACAGAATGTTTGTGAACAACCCATTGATTCCCAAGTAACTCGCCCCTAGAAACCGTATAAATATTGTTCTCGTTATAAAATTCAATATTACATTTATCCCCTGTGCTAATAATGCGACACTAGAATTTTTAATTGAACTTTCTATCCTACTTTTCGCCATTTGTTATCTCCTGAACAAAACGAATTTTCCGGTCTCGACTTACTTTTTTATTATACCTCATACCTTAGTAATTGCCGTATCCCTGTTAGTAAATAAGTTCATATAAATAAGTATAATAAACAACGGAAAATTAGACACAATTAACGCATTATCTACCATTAATACCATAAGAACCGGCACCCACATTCCCATACATTCAAACAGAGTGATTTTTTCTGCTTTTATGCTAATATAAATCATAATAATAAATAAAACGGCAAATATTATACCTATCCATATTGAAAAGTGAAGCATTTCATTCAAAAATACATTATGAAGGTTATTAATTCCGTAATCCAATGTATAAGAGTAATAACTATGGCCTAATCCAATAGAATGTTCCTTCAAGTATTCAATACCAACTCGCCAAATAAGAAATCTTGTCCCACCTGTAGCCAAATTTCGTGATGCAAGTAAAAATTCATATAGATATCCTACTATAAACGGAATTAATACTAAAAAACTGAGCAATAGAATTGCTTTCTTTTTGGTCAAAATTTTATTGGTTCCACTGAAAGCCTTGAAGGCGACTAGGATTATCGCTGCTATCCATGTAATAGCAGATCCAGTTAAAATCATCGTAATAACTGTTAAAACCAGATACGCATAATAGCCTTTTTTATTTTTGAATGAAGACTTATGGTTAAAAGAAAAATACAAAAGTAGAAGTAAAATGACGCCAAACCCACTTTTATGTAAAAATACATATGTTAATCTTGAATCAGTAAAATGCCCTTGAATTCTATAACTTATTCCTCCAGCAAAAGAAAGTTCCTCGATCCCTCTAAGAAAAAGAAAGTCACTAAAAAGCATAGCCAATGACGATAATACAATTAATTGCCGTTGCAGTTTTCCATCCGCAAAATATTGTTTCCCTTTTTTTACTAGTAAAGCAAAAAGCAAAAAACAAATTAACCGATTAATCTCTTCAAAGTAACAATTTAAATATAAAAAATTCATTACAGTAAATAC
>Ga0153946_1000481_pt1 | contig 17608 bp, 16 predicted proteins | sample TSNJ030MetaG_FD_104751 | JGI IMG/M metagenome (GOLD analysis project Ga0153946, IMG submission 104751) | Attine ant fungus gardens microbial communities from New Jersey, USA - TSNJ030 MetaG | ecosystem: Host-associated > Fungi > Mycelium > Unclassified | place: USA: New Jersey, Wharton State... | reverse complement strand
GTCCACCCACCCTCATCACCCCCTCCAGCCCCCTTCACCGAGCCCACCTCCCCCAACATCGCCCTCACAAAACACGCTCAAACATCAGAGTCCCTCCACACCTACGCCTCCTACCTCACCCAATGTCTCCCAAAATTCATCCACCAGTTCTCTGTCCTCAATGACGAGCTCACCCTCTACATCCCCCCCTCTGCTGTCGTCCCCGTTCTCACCTTTCTCCGCGACCACAGTCAGTGTCAGTTTAAGAGTGTCATGGATATCAGCGGTGTAGACTATCCCGAGCGCGAGAAACGCTTCGAAGTCGTTTACCATCTACTGAGCGTCAGGTACGGCGGTCGCATCAGGGTCAAGACCTATGCTGGAGAGGCAGACCCCGTCCCTAGCGCCATCGAGGTTTTCCGTGGTGCTGATTGGTATCTCTCTTTTAGTCCCAGCCTTGTACCAGCTAACCCTGTATCAGGTATGAGCGCGAAGCTTGGGATCTCTTTGGAATCATATTCACTGGCCATCCCGATCTGTGAGTCTTTGAGTCCTGGTATGATCGACCCGTTCGTTGATGACAAAAGCCGTCGCATCCTCACCGACTATGGTTTCGAAGGTCACCCCTTGCGCAAAGACTTTCCTCTCACTGTAACTATCCTTCCTTCTATCAAACTCATCTGATTTCCGTCACAGGGATATACTGAAGTACGCTATGACGAAGAACGCAAACGCGTTGTCTACGAACCTCTTCAACTCACTCAGGCATTCCGGTGTGTGCATTCATTCTCTTGTCTCCCTTACTTTATCCATTTGCTCCTTTCAGCAACTTTGAATCTCTATCACCTTGGGAGCAGGTCGGTGAGGGCACCACCACTCCCAGGCCTGACAACCTCAAGCATTTACCTCCTCCCAAGCCAGAAGAGCCCAAGAAACAGTAGCATATTTTGTCACTAAAGCTGTAATACACTGCAATTATACTCAACTATTCCCAACTTCTTTCATCGGTTGACCCTTCCCCGCCCATCCCATCCTAGCAACGATATATTCTTGTCCAATCACTTCTACACCAACCCTCAACACTTCTGCAATCAACTCCTCTACCCACTCAAAGTCATCAAATATCTCCAACCACTGACATGGCACAATCTGTGTCATTGTCATTCGGGTCAACTGGTGTTCGGGATCAGAGAGGTAAACAAGGAACGAGAACTGTCGTTGAACATCAGAGGTAGAAGGAGCAAGGAGGGTGGTGAAGAAAGGTTGGATACGAAGATAAACATGAGAATAAGTTGTTGGTGTCGTCACTGATGACTCTGGTGATGTAGGTTTATCAACGATTTGAGGTTGAGATTTCCCGTTTGATTTCACGAGTTGGTCAATGTTGGCTTGACAGAGTTTGATCGCCATTTCGTAGTCGTCTGCAGCGTTTAAATCCCGATATGAGGATTCTTTGGGTTTGGATTCGTTGCCTCTGTTCACGATGAGATCGCCGCCTTCGACTTGTTCCATGATCTGTATTTCTTGGTCACGTTTTAGGTATTTATTCAGAGCTGTTTTCACTCACTCTTGCGAGAGAACGATAAGTCAAGGATTCGATCCCATCATAGCCTTGCATATCATGGCTCAACCAGACTTGAATAACTTCATGTTCGGATATAGGAGGTGCAACCACGTTCAGGATATCCGACAACGTTGATAATCCCACACGTTTGAAATCTTGACCTGAACCGCACACACGCGCGCGCGTATACACCCAACACAATGCATCCAATCCTCGGTCATTTTTGTGCCAGATGAAAGAAGAGGAGAATTTTGGATTGGAAAGAACGTACCGAGTTTATCCAATTGTGTGTTCTTTGCGTATTCGAGCATGCCTTCGCCCCATTTTCTTGCTTGTTCGTTTCTTGTTGGTAGATGTTTGACTTGTTCGTCGACTACGGTTTTTGCTTGGTGGAACATGGAGGATGCGGCGCCCCAAGCTGATGTTGTCATCCCCATCCACCACCACCACCACCTCCACTTGAAGTGGTACTATCAGCAGCAGCAGCCGTCAAAGAAGGAACGATGCCCTTGGTGTTTGGATTATCAACCCCAGAAGACGAAGACGACGATAACGATAACTGTTTCTGCAGTGGAATAGACGATCCACCACCGCCGCCGCTTCCCAATTTGACTCTTTCCGTGCTCTTCCTCATTGTGGGAGTGCAGGAACGAGAGATGGGTGTGGTGTGCACGATAGATGATGGTCTGCTTGTGGGTTCGGCTGCTTTTAGTTGGAGTTCATCGAGATATGCGGATGCTTCTCCTGCTCCCGCTCCTGCTCCTAGACGGCGAGTTGTACGAGAGGAAGAGGAGGAAGAAGAGGAAGAAGAGGAAGGGGTTGGAGCGTTTGGACCAGCGCTATCACTACCACTAACACCTATACCCACTGAAGAATCTGGAGAAGAGGATTCGAGATCGTCGAGGAGTCGAAGCGCTTCTTGGTATTTCGCCATGGACTGACAGTTTGTGTGTGTGGTTTGCGGTTGTTTGGAATTGAAAAGAAGGGTGGTGCTGATGACGTTCTCTTTCTCGAGAAGGGTGGTGGTCTAGTTCTGTGAAGTGTGAGCTGTACAGGCCACGTGGGAACAATGTACTCTTACAATATACTTATAGAGAGAATGAATTGTGTCTGATCTCTAAATCCAGTAGTTGGAAAGATAGTGTTGGATTTTGGATTTCATGCGAGCATGATGCATGTGATTTTTTATCGATATTCTATTGTTTTAGGTAGGTATATAAGTAGCCTAGTTGTTTGTATTCGCTATCCAATTTTACCCTCCCCTCAATTATATTTCAACATATAGGTTGAAGTCGAGAACTACCCCCACACTGTGTTATGCCCTGCAGACACCCACCACTGACAGACTTCAGAAGCAGGTTCTACCTATCAAGCAAATCCCTAGACAACAAAGACAAGGTGGTCCAGCCTGTAAACACCAGGAAATTCCAGCTTGAGCACTCCCTTGGCCCAGTTTACTCAGAATTGAGGGAGACAATTTTAGAATTGAATAGAGAAGCAATTTACAAGTTGTGCTATGTTGAGAACAAGCTGAGGAAACCCTCAGTATTTATTACAAGGCAATCCGGTGCAGATTTTTACCTCTACTATGTATAAGTAGCTAAATCTGTAGGAAATCTCCAGTTTGTTCTCAACTAGCAATTCCTCCAAGTAAGTCATTCTTATTCTCAGGTTTAACTTGGGTTTTGGCCCAGGAAGCAGCAAGCCTAGTAAATTCTGGTTGTACTTACAGGTGCACAGGTGACTCTGGATCAATATAACACAATCTCAGACATTGACTAGAGTGGTAACAACTATGATAATACAATCTGTGTGAACTGCATGAACAATAGACCACAAGGAAAGAGACGAGAAGACATACCTCAGACATTGACCAGAGTGGTAACAACTGAGGTGTGATTACATGAACTCTAGGTATTTATACTACTAGAAAACATGGCTTTTCGAGCAGGAAAGCTGACTAATATCTGTGATTCCAATCCTAAGTGTGCTCGTCCACCTTCAACAAATAAGGGACAATATATTAAGCCAGTCACTGGTGTTGGCTCACTCGACACGAAGTCATGTTCTACCATGGTGTTTTTATTTTCGTCATGTATCATATGCCAACTTACCACATCTGAGACATTCCTTCAGCATAAATAGGTAGAATACTGTACCTTCTTTTGTACTACCAAGACGAACTCCATTTTCTGTAATCAATTAGACTGTGCACTTCCTAAAAACTAGGACCAAGAAGAGAAGGTTAGTCCCAGGATAGGCTAACTAGAGCTTTAAGTACCAAACTTGTAGTTATGTAGAAATGGAAGTAACCATGTAAATGTCTCTGGAGCTGTCATAGTAAGAATAAAGATAATCATTATAATAATAGATGACGTTGAGGAGAATGAGGATGATGAGGTGCAAATGGACTATACTTCAACACCTGGGCTAGTTAGTACTCAGGAGGCATGCTTATAACACATGCCACAGGGTCTGCTACTGCATCCCCAATTGCCCCCTGCTCATTTGTATCTAGAATAATTGGCGTTATAATTGATGATTTAGAAAAAAAAACACATAAAACTCTTTATTATATCTAAGAAACTAGATTAGGCAGAACTGTTTCTTGGTTCAGACAAAACATTGATGATCTCAGGTGCACAGTACAGCAAAGCGTCAGGATGACCAGCGATAAGCTATGGAAGTTGTCTCATGACTCAGGATGATCTCTAGCCTATCACATTCACCAGAACTAGAACGTGGTCGGCATCTCAAACTTCAGCTTTCTGTATGATTCTATGAACTCCTTGTTACATAATTTTCTACAATGTTCAGTCAACTGCACCTGGCATAAAAGGATACATCATCCGTCATGCTCTTTACTAGGTTACCCCCATTTTCGAAAGAAAAACAATCAACGCTCTGAGCTTACTTGACGATCGTTCTCATCTAAATCGTACTCACCGTCGCCACATTATGTCTGTCAACGAGGAACTCCTCTACGTCGCATTTTACGCCCGAGGCGGACGACCAAAAATGCCAGGATTGGAAGATACGTAAGAGACAGTCTGGAATATCTAACGGGGCTCAACAAGGCCGTTTTATCCAAAAAATCGCTAATCAACCGCTTCACAGATACCACTGGAGCCTCATAATCGGATCCAATACCGAGGAGAATGGGTTGCGCTTTCATGCAAAAAAGACTATGACATCGATGGGAGTGGCGTGGCAGTACGAGGCAACTTCCATCCCATTAAAACCAACCAAGATGCTTCTTGTCCGAATCATAATCAGCAGGATAAGAAACATGGACCGACTCATCAACATTTTTCAAAGCACGCCTATTCGTGCTGGCCAGCCTGGTTATGAAGATTGGAACTGCGTTGAATGGGTGAAGGAGGCTTTAGAATTGGCTCGATGCGATGGTGAAGCATTACAATCGTCAACGATCGATTGGGGATTGGTGCGCAACACCGCCATGTGGTATGCCAATAAGAAACAAAAAGAGCATCGATTCGATGGTCAAGGGACCTACGACCAGAGCAAGACCGCTACATGGGACCTTCTGACCAGACAAGAGTTGATCCCTTGAGATATGACAATGGAATACTAACGATCAGTCCTATTTAATGCCGTTTGCCTGTATCCAACAATCGCTCACATCTTGAAATCAATCAGTTGATAGTCATTTAATACGATTTCGAGTCGCGCCGCTCAATCATCTCCAAGATATTGCTGTTGAATATTCTCCATTTTCAGTTCATAGACATTGAAGTCAAGAATTCGTCAATTTCTTTTCCCCAAAACTAGTATTGTGGGTCAACGTACGATGCCGCAGAAACCATCCTGCAGTTTACCAATCAATAATCCCAACCACATCGTCCTGGCGTGCCTGTTCAAATCGTCATCCATGAAGACAGACCAGGGCCTGAAGTGTGATGAGCTTCCGAATATCAGGGTATGCAGTAGTGATAACCAAGTGACAGATTTCTACACCATTTCGTGGTTGTCGGTGAAAACTGTCAAAAGTCTTGAAAGGCCCCCGATAATGTGTGGGAACCTACAACGAAGAATCACCTAGCTGCATTACAGATACCGACGCCTTTTGTCCTTAACTCTTCGGCCATCTTTTTTAGCTGAGAGAAAATCATCTCCTTCGATTTTTTTTCGGAACGAAAGGCCTACTTTTTCGCTATCATTTCTCCACGGATCCGTTCCATGACAATGCACGTCTTGCTACTGTGGACAAAAGCACAATATATGGTCAACACTGATATCACAGTATTCCTGCGGACAAACTGAATAGCATGTGCCTTCATAATAATGGTAAATATGTTGATCTTGATGCAAAACTTTGGGGTGAAGAGAACGCCTCCAAGAATGTTGGAACATATGTTGAGAACATCTGGCGATCACAATCTTGACCGCGACACGAGGCAGAAGGCATCATCAAAAGTGTTATTGACAAAACTCAACTTTGGTTGTGATTCCAGGGCTGATAACGGCTGCCTCAATGTTAGCCAATCTAGATATTGAAGTTAAAAACAGATCGCGGAGTTTCATTTCAGACCGCCAATTGTCATGTCCTTCCTGGCCGAAAAAAATAATGAGCTTTGTTATCCCGAAAAGTCCTTGACCAGGTTGACCTGAATGCCTTGCGCTGTCATTTCGTTCATCGATACATGAAGAAAGAATCAAAATTACATCCGCCTCAAAATCTACTCTCACACGATCGTGTATCGTCTCTCAAAATGTGACACATCAGGCAATCCAAAAGTGGAAGCTTATTCATCGTGGACTTTCGTTACGACTACCGGATGTCCAATGAGTTGTGGTTACGCCTATGGACGCCCCATATCAAGTGAACCGCACACGTCCATGTACAGAATGTGGCATACCTGGTCTGCACGATACCCGAGGTTGTCATTTGGCCTTGAGGTATAACAGTACACGCTGACATGTGATTGCAACGCTCTAACTCGTCCTCCTTTCATGATGACCACCTTACACAATGGTCTTATTATGAACGAGGCCTACCACGACTACCTCGCAATATTGAAGGGAGCGCGTAATGGTTTCGTGTACGGTGTCAAAGTCAGGTTTCCCCATGCTCTGGTAATGTCTATCCTTTTCGGTCATGGAAGGTTTGTCCTTTTTACTTTTGTGGAGCCCTACAAGCTGATTTCATCGGTTACCGGTTCACAAACTTCTCTGAAACTTATAATGTTCTCCTTTCAGCTGGAAAGACCGTGCCAGAATTATTTTCAAGGCGACCAAGCAACATGCCTTCAACCTTGCCAAATTTGTAGCATTATACAAAGTCTTCCTATTGATCCAAAAGAAGGCAAATAACGGGAAGCCAAGAAATAGCGACACATTCATTGCGGGTCTCCTTGGTGGCTATATTGTCTTCGGCGAACGAAACGCCGTCAATGAACAGGTCCGTGCCATCACCAAAAAATCTGCAAGAGTGCAACCTTACTCAAAAGCAAACATAGATAGTTCTTTATGTAGTGTCACGCGTTGTCTCGTCCTTCATACCCCGAGCTTCCTCACCATACAATACATCCTCCCGATCTTCGTTGGCCAGCTCACCTGTCAAGCCCGTTCCACCTGATTCGCATTACTTTTCCCTCTTTGCTGCTCTCGCATGGGGTTCCGTCATGTGGCTTTTCCAAAATAGAGGGGAGACCATCCAGCCTGGCATGTTCAACTCCATGAAATACCTTTATCGTGATTCAGAAACATGGAGGAACTTGAGGACACTTTTATGGCATAACGAATGAGAAAGGCGGAGTGACCGGATCAATTATATAGATTTCTCGTAATCCACCTACCCTATTCCAGGAATCTATTGTAAAGGCCTTCTTTCCACTCATGCTCCATTGAATGTTGGTCTTGTTTATGCTCACATCAGGATACTTAATCTAAAATTCAAAGAAAAGATATAAGCAACCAGCATCTAAACCTCAGCTTTGTAACAGATCTTGCAACCCATGAGTATGTCTACAAAACACTCCTGTCACCAGCAATATCTACCCATATGAACGACAATGATCCACCAGTCAATCCGATGCAAAAGACTTCCTACAAGTGCAAAGCACTGCTCAACCGAACATTAACCTAGAGACGTCGTAAAGGAGCCAGGTAAGTTGGAGGGGTAGGTATTCGGCATCGCTTCATTACAGCACCAAGGCCCAGCCAGTGATCATCAAAGTCGAAGAATTGACATCAGGGAATTCAATTATTAGTTGACCTGATACTATAAGAAAAGACAATGGAAAATTGAAGATCTATTGGAATCATACCATAGTGTGTACAGTGAAAATGCCCAACACTCCTTACCGAATGTTGAATATTCAAGGGGACAGACGGTATGACACCCCAGGCTACTGAAAGCGTTCATTCAAGGGAAAGAACCTGATCACACCTTTGATAGGAGAGGTTGACTTACCAATACTGGATGCTGAAGCTAAATGACATGGAATAGCGCCCTCGCGTCTATCTTCCAAGCATGTCATTCCGAAAGATTGCAGCAGTGGCCTGAGTGACTCTGAAGGTGATTTAATTCAAACGACACTGCGGCCGACCATTATAATATGAGCTTATCCACAAGATCAAATTGCATCAACAGAACGGGTTTAGCTGCGGAGCGATTAGACGTTAGTAACCAAGTGGAAAACATCAATTCCATCCTAGATAGACCATGCAATCAAAGTCATGAGAGGAGAATAGAACCTGAGGTGCATTTACACACTGATCTGGTCCTTTATGGAAACTAACATGCCAGAAACATGTATTCATAGCAAATATATTTAGCAAACAAAGCAAATCCCGAAAGTCAGAGACAACAAAATCCCAACAGATCTCCACATTCTCAACATGAGGAAAGCATAGCAGATACATAAAAAGGAGGAAGATAATGAAAGGCATGAACTAAAACTGAGTGCATAGGAGGGAGAAGGTGCGATAACATGCAAGAGCAAGTCCATATGATATAACAAGGACGCATATCGGTATCATGGGGGGATATAAGGCCATCACAAAGAACGAAAAGGACTTTAAAAGATGATACACTTCTTCTTCTTAGTCTTCTTCTTCTTGGGGGGTTGCGGAAGTTCCTCGGTTGTCGGATGAGCATCACGGAGGGCTCGAACAAGATTGGTGAAGAGGCGATCCACATTTTGGGCGGTCTTGGCTGAAGTCTCGAGAAATTCACAACCGAATTGACGTGCCAGGTTAGCCCCTTCCTCTTTCGTGACTTCACGCTCACACACCCTGTCAGACTTGTTTCCGACAAGCATAAAAATGGTATCACCACGTTTCACGCGGCGCATGGATTGGCGAAACATCTCCAGTCTCTGGAATGATATCCTAGAGGCAATAGAATATACCAGGATAAATGCTTGTCCTTCACTAAGGGGAGCTCAGTCTCTGGAGTCAAATGATCGAGTTCAAAGATACCCACCGAACCCATTGATCCCGAAGGGTTGCATATTCCTCTAAAAGCCTAATGAGGAACGACAGAGAGAAACAGTTGAACCAGCGCACCTTGTCCAGCAGTATCAATGACCTCCACGAAGGACATACGATTATCAACTACCAACTGCTTACGATATGCATCCTCAATCGTAGGGTCGTAAGTCTGAAAACTATAAGAGATAGAGGAAGGGATATCTGCACGAGCCAAATACCTCTGAAAAACCACGAGCACGGAATTAAAGAGGCGATGGCGTAAGAAGCTGGCGACAGTACTAGCTAGGATATTACTCACCGACGAAACAATTCAGGGTGAACTAAATAGAGGATGAGCTTGACATGAAGGCGGAATGAGAGCAACTTGCCTGTACGGCTAGAGCGGTCTTGCCAACGCCACCGTCGCCAAGGACCGCAACCCTCCAGTGGTCCATATTGTTGGTGTTGATAGCAGAGTTGTTAGGGGCAGGCATAGTGCCGTTGGTGATGGGGGTGGGGGTAAGATTGTTGTTGAAAGAAGGCATACTGAGCGTAGGAAGGAGTCGATAGAAATAAAGTCGTGTAGTCGTGACAGGTCGTAAAGGTGAAGCCTGTAAGTAGCAAGTCGCAGGAGACGCTCAGACGAATGGCTGGTTATTTCTACCCAGAACGCACCACACCTTATTTCCCACGATCCTCCTTTTCTCACCCTTTTGTCCCAAATCGTGACACGTCACATTCGAATTTCACTCCCGGTCAGGCACCGATCCAGGTTCTCATCTGCTTATTACTTGACCTGGAATTACGGTTATTCGCTCCCTCGAGAGACACCCTGGTATCAAGTTCAACCTGCAGCTAAGATAGAATTTCCCACAACCTTCTTCATGTCCGCGGTGTCAATACACTAGACATCGACTTTCTTCGTCCCATTGTTTGAAGAATGGCATTAGACAGTCATCTCTGTCTCACCCGGTAAAACGATTGGAAATTATTGCTTATACAGGCAACCTTATCTGGAAATTACAATGGCCTTTAGTTGTCCCGTGATGGACTCCTTCAGATTCAGAAAGTTTAGTAGTTTTTTTGGTTATTCCCCTTTTGACATCCGGGTCATCCATGCCCGAATGCAATTTGAAAATTTCTGATCCAGACGTTTGTGCGCCGCGGACCCTGTGCAGGTGTTTCATCTACACAGCGAGACAGTGGAAGGAAAATTCTCCCATTTCTAAAAACAAGAACGCACGGTAATATCCTGTGTGAACATTTGACAATGATCCTTTCCAGAATTTGAGGATTGTCCCAAGTCTCTGGGAGACAATGCCCCTAAAAGGACAATTATACAAAACAAGGAAGGCAAGAAAATAGGCCTGAGAACTTCGTAGACAGCTGTAATTTGCAACTCAAGCGCACAGGGCGAACTATACATTCAAAAACAACCTGAAGGTCTTATACATGTGATGAGTGAATATAAGTAAGTACTACCGGGAGCTTTTTTTCCGTGAGAACCGATTGCAAGGATATGTACATAATAAAGGGCTCCTGCTTCTCTTTCTGAACCAGAGATGATTGGAACGCCGATGAATGGTCAACAAAAATGGTTAAATACTTACTTGACACCGGCCTATTTCTGATGTAAGGCATTCGTTGTTCCGCCACAGCGGAATTCACCATGTATGTGAGCCATGACCTGGATTTCAGAAAATAAGTGAAACAAATCAGGGATTGATGCAGTGCTAAATATAAAAAAATAGACGGCGGTGATGAGATATACGAGAGAGAAAAAGGACCAAAAACTACGGTTTACCCTCTCTTGATTTTGTGTGGCGGATTCCTCAAGGTCACACATAGCACTACAAGACCGCGTGCCCACTGTCTGGGTGTATGTCTGGGTGTGACGCCTATTGAAGAGCCGCGGAGTTTCCACCGGCGGAGCTGGCATACGTAGTTGGCACCGTTTTCTCCTCGCATGCACTAACTAAAGAATGTAGTAAAGAGACTAGGGATAAATTGAATGCATGATAAGATAGATATCCGTTTCAGGGGCCATTTGATTAAGCCCAGACAATAACGGATGCTGCCAAGTGACTCTTCTTGCGCACCAGATATCGAGGATATGCCACTCTAACCTTCAACCGCGTTCCGTCGAAATACATCAGAAGCAGGAACTGCCGCGCAGGAACAACTTGATGTTTGTCGCCTCCTGAGTCCTGATGTAACACTGATGTGACGAGGCAATCCGAAATCCGAAACCTATCAGAACACTGATGTCCTAAATTAAGGAGTCACATGTATGAGCTCGGATTAAACGTATGTATGTGGGAAAGCCGTGCAAAAGCAATCATCCTACTCTCGTCTTTAGGCCTCAGGTATCTTGTTGGGTATCAGATGTTTCCTTATTTAGATTGAAGTGTAGGCTCACTTGTTCGTACTCGGTTAGTAATGTCAACCTGTGGGAAGGCGTGTACTGAAGGGTGGAAATAATTGCAAGTGTCTTTTTCATCATGGAGACACCATAAGAACAGGTCGATCAGAACCCGTATCAATTGCTTATGAACGAGTCATAACAAAGTAATCTTTGAGTAAGCAGTGCGACCAATGCCATTGTGGCACTCTTTGGTTTGGCCGTGGCTTGTTGAAGTTACTAGGCTATAATGCTTTCACTAGATATGCGTACCGAGTTGCTTCTGCAACCCAAGTGTTAGTCTACGCGATTCCCACGGGTCTCTCTTCTATCGGGACCCCACTTTGATAGCCGAATTGAGGGATTGTGTTTGGCTCGTTCTGAGCCGTTGGCGGCATCATGACATTCATACATCTTTAGTGGTCAAGCCCGTCATCTAGTTTCGGCGGTTCAACCTGCCCGATGGTGATACCAATCGCAAATTTGAATTTGGGACACATATATACTGAAAGCGTAGGTAGACAAACTTGATAGCCAACTGCCACACTGCCCCATGAATCAATCAATCATTGTACGACTCATGTTTGTGCTGTTTCTGTGTTCCCGAGAAGATATTCTTCTAGAGAGCTGACTCCTGCATATGTCAACAGAGGTGGCGGACGAGCTCTCTTTGATCACATTGAACTGGATTCGCCTATGTCTGTCGCCTGTCAAGGACTGGAACATACCTTGAGACCTACACCGGACTTTTGAGGGTCCCATGCGGACAATTGATAATTATTCCTGTGAACTATGCTCAACGGAACCCATATCTGGCTGAAAAGTCTCACTTTATTGATGGACATCCAAACCATTCTGTGATAAGCCGTTGTTGAGCAAGCATATACTGAGTGTTCTTAGGCATTTTTGGAAGTTTAACTCACTAGGAGACATACTTATTTTCGCCGGATCCACTAAAAAAGGCCGAACGGAGATGAGCCACCTCGTCCTGTTTCACCACCCAGAATGTTCTTTCAAAACCGACAAGGTCGGGTCTGTAAAATCACATCTCATGAAACATCACAGGAATCATGCTGTGTATGCACATATGTATGGTTTACATCTTGGGTATCTAATTACGTCAAATGGAATGCTTTTGAACCTTCAAAGACCAGATTACAGCTGAAAGGAACATAAGATGATAAAAATAATTGAGGGCGTAGGGTGAGGGGAATGTCATAGGTTACGCAGCGTCGCTCTGTTCCACGAATCATACTAGTAATGGATGACAGGCGCATAAGAGCGCAACAAAAAGAAAAGCACAAGGATTGAGTGGAGGAGTTTAATCTTGCCGACTCAACTCCGCTTGTGTCAGGTCGAGGACGAACATTGTCTGTTGGTGTTTCGGTGCCTCGATGATTTTTATGGCCTTCTTGTCACCGCAAGAAGGGCGGAGAGACTGCGCGATAGAGGGGAACGGTCGTAGTGCGCGTGACGAAGGGAACGATGAGTTCCGTCGTGGTGCGATGAGCTGAGCTGTTGTTTTTGCATCCATTGGGGAAGCGTTGCCAGCGAGGGGTGAAGAAACGGTTGGACGAGACATGACAGCGGCTGAAGAAGTGTGAACAAAGTGGTCACAGCAACACGAAGATGGCTTACCCATTAGTGTGGAAGAGAGCAGGTGGTGTTATGCACAATAGTGAGGGGGTTAGAATGCAACCACTTTGTCCTTTATAAATTTTGACGGCTGGGGATCGACGTTCTGGGGAATTGAACTCTTGGGGATTCGGCACGCGGCACGGGAGTCATATTTGGTATCCGGCCGCCGGAGAAGTTTCCATATCAGGCCATATCAGGAGAGGAGCATCATTTCTAATCCACTCGCCGCACTACAGGAAAGTGGGTTCGTCTACTTGTAGCTGCCTCTTTCAACTTCAAACCCCAAGCATTTGCTCTAATCACTGCATTATATAAGATTGCCGCCCTCGTCCGGAGTTAACTACGCCCTTGCAAGGCATACATTTTCTGGAGAGCAAGCCAACGAATATTCCCTTCACAAAACTTTCGGTGTTTGATAGGAACCTATCTCACCAGAATTTGTAGATGGACACCGCCCCTTCAATCTCGGCCATACCCCATCCTACGAGTCTATTCTCACGTCCACATGCTCAATGCTAATTATCCCGTCACGCTAGACTTGATCAGTCATAATACAAAACTACTGCTCCCGTTCTTACGGGCTTTCACGGAGTCTTGTGCGGCTTTGTCCACAAAACCAGTTATTATTAAAATCAAGTACCCAATTTGATACGCACGTTGCCACCCATCAAGCTCAATTCCGCAGATGATGCATAGGGACCAGGCTCTTCAACAATGTTTGCAGTCTGTGCAGTCCAAAGCTCCACTTCCCAATAACTTGACTTGACGTGGAAGACAGATGTCGAAGACGGCATGTCTGGATACACACATATCTATAAGTGCACAGGCCAAGATACGAAGCCGAGGTCCTGAATTGATTTAGCTCATAGCAAGATGGAGTCCGAGTCTTGAACTCGGTGAACATTAGTACTGATCCGGTCAATTCTCATCAAACAAGCCATTGAGAAGTTTTTGCTTGGAAAGGTTTCTGTATCAGATTTCGCTTCATCTGATGAGCCGAAACTTGACTGAGAAGTCTCCTCTTCTCTTGTGCCGATATCATAATGGACGTTGACAGGGCTGCGGAGGACTTGGAGCTGAAAACCCGAATAGCTCCCGGCTTTTGCACGGTGGTAATGTACTGCAGCACGTCGTCTACTCGCCTTAATCAGATGGTCAGATTACCACCATCGGGTGACGGGTACCCCATAGAAGTCCAAAAACCCTGGATGAGGTAGGTATTTCTGGAGTGAATGCAGAAGAGCAAAAAACGACGAGAAGCAACCGTAGGCTTCTGTTAATTATCTTTGCCTAGTCCTATCTCTCTAGATTGTAGTGGTCATTCAATGTCACTCAGTTTAAGTTTCACTTCCCGATCACATTACACAGTTTTCCCGTATTCAGGATAGTAAGTACTTGATAGAAGGAAGATCATCTCTTGCAAGTCAAGCCCTTCTTTTAAACAGGCAAGCTGCAGTGCTAAGAGACACAGAATGCCAGAGGATCCCAAGTCGGTGAGTAGTCTTGGAAGTGGAGGAGACCTATATGAGATTTTGTAGTGGAATTTATTGGATCATACGTCAATTTGCAGGGTGGAATACTCAATTTCAATGGGCACGAAAACCAAGTTCATTTCTATACCTGTGGAATTAAATACTGGTAATGATGAGTCAACGAAAAGATAATGAATGAACAGAAGTCTTACTTTTACACAGTAAATCTCAATGGTCAACAAGTAGATTGGCGACTGAGGTACAATGTGATGGAACGACGACTATGTAACTAGACCACACGACTGTTGTGGTACTAGTATGGTGATGACGTCAGTTTAGATTCTCCCCACTACTGCGACGGTACAACCGCGACGGTCCACCTCAACATTTACCTCTGTTCCGATGGGCAGGAAACTGAGGTGCTTGAAGATGTCAATCAAATCAAAGACGATGATGAAGTGAATGTTGAGCAGCCCATCTGACTAATGCAGTGGGATGCGCTCAAAGGGCTCACCTTGGAGGGCTTATGAACTGAACTACGACTACCTTAATGGTAATAACAAGTGAATACTTCACTGTATTGCTCTCGTGTCTATCTACTGCTTATATACTGTCATAGCTAGTTATTAATATACTCAAAACATTCCTATCACTTGAGGACCCGACCAGTCGTACGAGGTAAGCATATGATTTCCAACAGCGAAAGTACCGCGGACTGTGTACGTACACCGCGTTATGAATTGTTGAATAGAAAAAAGATGAAGTGAAGATAGAACTTGGTATCGAATTCATGATGTATATTCACAGCAATGAGAATAAGTGAAGTATAATTCTAATGAAGCCGAAAACGAGTCCCAATGAGCAGGAGCAGCTTAGTTCACTTGCAATTGTCATCAGCTGTCAACCCTGACTGTCAAGTTTGTCATACGCTGACTTTTCCATCGACATCGAAGTCAGTCCCTTTGAGTCCTGGTGTCTCCTCTAGATGGTGTCAAAAAAGGCCATGTTCGCCTGCACTAGTTGTCGGCTTCGCTCTAATTACTAAAAAAATACAATCGAACTATCTGATATTTCTTTCAAATCAGCGCTTCTCAAAGTTCGAGAACTGACGAACGTATCAAATATTCAGAGATATAATCTAGGGAGTGAATAATAAACCCAACCTAGAACATGATTGTAGAATTTTAGACAGTTAAGTTAGTACCTGAACCAATGGAGGAGATGACTTTTTGGAGATGACAATGATGTGACAAAAACAATGAACGATGAATAATATTTTAATGGTACGCTGATTGGTTGCTTTAGAATCCTTCAATCTGACTGAATAGCTCTATCCCCTTGAACGACAGTAACCTCGGTACCAGTCAGTCATTTGCGTAATGACACGAGCAAGGATCCATTACTTCTGGTGATAAAGACAAGATGATGCGAATGATGCGACGAACGGAGAGTTGAAGTCACTAAGGACAAATCAATAATGCAATTCAAACACAAAATGCTGTTTGTCGGGAAGAAGCGTAGCTGGGATAAGCAAGGATGATGACAATGATGTTGGCAAGATATACGCTGAGAGACAATTAGCATAGGGAAGAGGGCTGGCCGACGAGTTGGAAGCACAGGAATAGTGGTATCTCCGAAACACCCAATGCCTCCTGCCAGAGGTCTCTGCCCTTCCTAAGAACAAGATAGCATAGATAGAACCGCTAAACGTTCAGAATGTCCGGGGATTCAATGGCGATTTGTACGAGTATTCCTGGTCTGAGAATGACGATGGGATTGCCGTGGGATCCTTAACCGCGATGAAGGAAAACATGCGAGGCAAAATCTTATTGCACGTCTACGAGCAAATTGCGCTCGAGAATGTACTTGCCTTCTTTATATCGCTGGGAGTATTCGTAGGCCTTGTCCTGTTGTTGAAGCATAAAGAGAATGAGCCACCAATATTCAGTTACTGAGCTTACATATTTCCAGCCTAGAGTCGTTCCGCACTTGACGCAGTAGATGTCTCGAACAGTGTGATTGCCAGTAGTCATTGGACGATCGCTGGGTTCACCTTCAATAACATTCACACTCGGGGAATACTATGAGTGCGAATTCAGACGAAACCGAGATCCAAATAACTTACACCCCATCAAAGAGGTACGCTCGGCCATGCTGACCGTTGAAAGCCTGAAATAGGCAGATTGAGCAAATGAAGCTATAGGTACTGTGACCGATAGATACCCTAGACATCATGGAATGTATTGTCGCGAGGTGGGTTTTGCAGGTTGAGCACCCATAGATGCGGTCTCCAGAAAGATAGCGGCGATAGCTCATGCCCATGGTGAGGACGATCTGTAGGATTGTGAAGCGAAAAGACGTTGAGTTGCAGCAAGAGCGGGAATAGGAGCTTGACAATTGAGCAGCAGGAGAACTACAGGTAGAGGAAAGACCTTGATAAATGTTTGTGGGAGAGACAGAGTTGGTTGCCACCATCCGAGAAATTCCCTTTTATGGACCGCTCCGTAATTGAGTTCGGCTGTTATTCATTATTTTGATTTCTGCATTCCTTTTCTTTGCTATTATAACACCCCTATGTAATGCAGTAGCATATATACCACGTCTTGGGTCATATTTCTCATCTGTTTTTAGCATGATCTGTACATCGTATCCATTCTCGACCTGCTCGGGCGTATAACCAAAGGATAATCCCACGGTGTTGATCTGCGTATTTCCTCAAGTCCCCAAGACCAGTGCGGCCTATGTTTGGCTCGCCACAGTCCCTGCCTTCCCGTACTCCTTCTCGAACTCCCTCCCTCCTCTCCCTCCATCAAAAAAATGAGAACCAGTGCAAATCATCTCCGAAACAGTCATCGACTCTGGACCCCTTAAGTTCGCAACTTGCGGGTATGGGCCTCCACTCACCGCAACCGTCCCCGGGGACTCCTTCAGCATCATTCACCCCTCTCTCTACAGTCACTTCGTCACCACTGAAGAGGACAAAAGGCCTAGTCCGACATCAGAATAGAAGCCATGTATATGAGACCGTGGTATGTATTACTTTCTTCTCAAGCGACAGACAGTTATTGACTGTCGCTAGTATCAAGCAAAAGTGAAAAATGATAAACGGGAGATGAG
>Ga0153946_1000480_pt1 | contig 17612 bp, 25 predicted proteins | sample TSNJ030MetaG_FD_104751 | JGI IMG/M metagenome (GOLD analysis project Ga0153946, IMG submission 104751) | Attine ant fungus gardens microbial communities from New Jersey, USA - TSNJ030 MetaG | ecosystem: Host-associated > Fungi > Mycelium > Unclassified | place: USA: New Jersey, Wharton State... | reverse complement strand
TTGATCTTCAACAGGTGGTGGAGCACCGTTTCCCATCATGACCCTCACTCCAGGGCTCGTGACGTCATTGACAGTTAGGAATATATAGGCTAGTAGAGCATTGGTTCAATCGATAGGTGATTACCTGGGAGATATCAAGCTTACCTGGACCAGGAGGAAAGACGCGGTTATTTGGAGGGCTAGTGATTGATAGAGTCTTTCCATCTTGGGAAAACTCGGCTTCCATGAAGACCAGTCGCGAGCTTGAATGAAAAGCATGCGAAGAAAACCCTAAGTCCATCAATGCAACTGTCGGTAGTTGAGTGCGAAGAATCCATGCGAGATTTGGGATTCATGTACCTTTAAGGTCCCCATTTCCAAGTCCGGTGGGGATGGCTACATTGACATGGAATTTGGAATTGAAGGCAATCTTTTTCGGTACATTGGAGATTTGAGGCCTCTTCATGGTCATATACGGAGGGTTTAGATATTCTACACGGAATTCGCTACAAGCAGCATCAGCATCAGCATGAATTGGAATTTCCATCAAATTCCATACCTGTGGTACTTTGTTCCATTGACTATATCAACGTTGGGATTAGACCCAGCAATCATAAGGTTCCTGTAATATTCAAGGCTTTTGAGAGCTAAATCATACGGAAAGGTGTGTGCCACTTACCCCCTTTGAGTCAGTGTAACTGTTGAGTGATAAACTCGAGCAATTTCAGTCGTCGGCATCCCTTTGTTGCTGATACGTTGTCCGTGAGAGGCATCAGGGGTATAGATCGAGGGCGTAAACCTGTCGTCGCCCAATCCATGAACTCAACTTGCACGGTGCATCAACAAAAACATACGCAGGATGATCAGAATCTGAATTATTACCAACAGGATCTCTCACAGCCGAGATTGCAGCATATCCAGTCTGTGCGCCGTTGATGATCACGACCTCTCCATTGGGCATTAGTATCATTTCTGGCATCATCCTAGGCTCAAGCATCTTCTCGACCTCCCAGCCTTTTCTGATACCCTCCGGCGTCAAGGTCATGCGAGTGCACTGGTCCGAAGCCGGGTCTTGAGATGAGAGCTGTTCAAGGGGTGTTTGATCGTTCGTTGTAGTACCCCCGCAGATGAGGACTTCAGGTATGTAATTCGGAGGATGTAAAGGAAGGAGCGTCGCAGTTCCATCGAAGGGATTGGTCACCCGAACATTGTTGGGAATATCAGGTAGTCTTACTTCGATATTCTTCTCAACATCGTAAATCATCGATCGATTGTTAGCTGCCACAAAGATCCTTCCATCAGGGAGAGCTAAAGCACTTTCAAGCAGGATTTCAGAATGCTGTGATTTTTTCGCATTATGAACTCACCGAGGGAAGAGGTTAGCGGGTGTTGTAAGAGCAAGGAAGTCAGAGGGTCTCGGAGTCCCTCCGTCCTTCGGTGGGAAGAATTCAAAATTATTGGCGGGATCGGTGTTGTAGAAGAGGCCGCCTTCATGCATTCCACCTAGAATCATCTATATCGCTCTCTGTAACTCTTGAGTCTAAAGCATATGGGACTAGATTTACCAGAGAGCCATCGAAGATTCTCAGACTTGAGGGGTACCAGCGGGTTTCCACTAGGTGTAAAGTCTCTGGGTCTTCGAACAGCGAACAACCTCTTCCATTGGGATCATCACAGGGTTCCCAAATTCGGATTCCCATCCGACCATCATATGCTTGCGGAATGACAGGGATGTTGCCTCCAACGCTAACCTATGGATAATGAGGCCATAGCTATGGGAGCAGATGTAATAAAACTGACCATTGTTCCATTGCTCAGAAAACCTCCAGATGCACAAAAGCTATCCGTTTTGAGGTCAAGAGCTGATGCAGTGTTTGTCTCTAGATTGTAGAGTGACCCCCACGCCGTGTGGCCATTGACTTGGAGGGGATCATTGGTCGCACGATCAAAAAAGATTACCAAATTGTCAGAAACGACCATCGATTCCAATGCAACGACACCGGAGGTCCCATTTTGTACAAAGTGCCAACCACTACTTGCTGCAACTAAACGGGGAGCTAGGCCAAGGACAAAATAGGTGGCAAGACTATTGGTTCCCAACAATGGGAGCATCATTCGAGAGGGAATTCAAGGTCAATGAAGCACTTGAACTGTTTATATAGGCCATAGCTGGAGCAGAACCTGAGTGAGAAAGAGCCGTCGTATACAAGATATTAGGAATGAAACATCCAACGGTGTTTCGGCCCTCAATCCCGAGGCCAAGACTCGAAAACCGGCAAGAGCCTCATCACTCTTCACATAGATCGTGTGAAGTCATCACCAGGTTCCGAGACCCAGGGACACATAAAGAATTTATGAAAGAATATTAGAGGCGTTGAAGTTCGCCTATGAAATAGTATCAAAGTCTTGGCAGTGAATTTCATGGCGAGCCTTATAGTAAGAATGAAATAAGTGTTTTGAAAATAAGCGTGGAGACTGAAGCCAACCTGAAGTTGAGACGAGTCTCATAAGATAGTTCCCCGTGATCCAGGCACGAAGAAACTCTCACCCATGCCTCCCATATCATCAATTAATCCAGGCGCTTTTGTTACAGGTATGAGTAGATAGCTGTTCCAAGTGAGGGACTGTCACTCCTGAGTGTTTACAAATGATAAACCATAAGGCTGTGTGACTCATATCAGCAGCAAATGAATTAATCACAAGGTTGTGAGAGAAACTTAGAAGACACCTATCAGATGCTTGGCATATCATTAGATTCCCATGTGTGACAGTTTTTACAGTAGTCAACATTATAGTAAAATAATAAAAATGACACGCAAAAAATACTCCTTTTGGTAATTTGTCTACATACAATGGGACATCAACAAATAACTCTTAAGTCATGTTATTATTGAGAACTTCAAAGGACTTTTTCTTTCTGGTAAATTACAAGCGTTATGCTGAAAAAGCTAACCAACAGAGACTGCTTTTATCAAGCTGTGGTCTGCTCTTTCTTTTTCTCCTCTTTCTTATGTTTGTGGATGACGATATAATGATCCGCTCCTTCACCCGCAGGAACTGCCTCAATATTTCCGGGGATCAACCCACTTCTCTCAGGCATATACTTCTTGCGCTCTTCTCGTAAGAGGTCGAGGTCATGGGAAAGCAGACCGTGCCCTGCTACTGGGCCCCAGTAGGAACAGCCAGCTAAAGAACCTACGATACTGAAATTCGATTGTCAGACAAGCTATTCCAAAGAAAATAGAAGGGATTTAATGCATGCCATGTTCCTACAAGAATAGACAGATAAAAGCGATATTGTGAGTACCATTTGGGAGCTGGAAACTCGACGCTTCAATATACGACTTTTCAGATGTTCTGAAATTACTCACTCCAACCACCCATGGTAGCTTTGGAGTCAGCAAGCCAAAGTCCAGTAAATCCAACCCACTGCGTCACGAGAGCCATCGTGGGTTGCATTCCGAGCGTAGTCCAAGCGAGTATCATGGGAGCTGTCCCTAGAGCAAGGCGGCTATATCCCTTTTGACCTCCGTAAGCAGCCATTTCCATTCCCCAATGTAAGGCACCTGGAAAATCAGAATTAGTTACGGGATGCTCGATTGATTGGGATCCGAATGCAAATACTCTTACCCAGGAAAGAGAGCATGACAGCTCCGTATGTCACTTGAAAGTTCAAAGCCTGGTCGAGCACGGTCAAAGCAACTCCAGGATCGATGCCAACTGAGGCACCATGAATAGCTAGGCTCGCTTCATGAGCCAACCAAATAGTCGTGAGAGAAGCTCCAACGTAAGGAATGCCACCTTCCAGAACATGTTATCATTCTGGCTTCAAAAAAAAGAATGGACTGTAAACCGCTTACCCATCAACCCAAGCATCAAGATAGGACAGGGAACTGCTTTAAGATTACTATATGTGATACCAAACTATGTGGACGAGTACTTCTCAGAGATAAGTTGATTAAAGCTGTGAACACTCACAAAAGACTCAGTACCCCTTGTATCGGAGACTGAGTCCATAGTAACATTCGCGCCAGCAATGATCTTGGCCACATCAGAAGCAGTGCCGCCGAGCTCTTCCTTTACATTGATTGTTGCATGTTCCAGTGTCTGGCTTCCAGGTTTGTTGGTAACCGAGCTAGCGGCCAGACGCTTCTGCAGAAACGATGTACCTAGGATCTGAGGTCGTGCACTTGGCATAGATCCTCTCAAGACAGGAACACCTGCCCTAGCTATGATATGAGGGTTTCTACAAACACTCGTACGTAACAGAGGACGAAACATTGTGTTCATGGCGGGCTTGAGAAGAGAGTGAGTCCACGGTCCACCTTAAGACATAACTATAGTTCATGACGTCACATTATTACTGGTATTAGAAGTTCTATCGAAATAGATAAAATACAATAACTGTAATTTGATGTACACTGTCAGATTATTCTGCAATACAAAAGAGGTGAATTAACCCGTCAGAGAAGATCGAAGAAGAGCTGAGCGGGCACTTGATGGAATAGAGTTGAAATACTAGATTATTAAGGTAGATGATTGAAGCCCCGAAATCCCAACCATTTTATCAGTTCTGGCTTGTCGGCTGCCTTTTCCTCAATGGTAGAAGGCGAACATGTCTGTTCTTTTTAACAGTCTGTCCCTGTAAGCCGAAATAGCGCTGCGTCTGGAAGCTCCAGTGGAGAGATCTAGCAACAATATCAGCATATCGTGCGGAACTATTTACCTATCTTCAAACTTACCCAACAATCCAATCTTGGAGACCCTGTATGTAAGTGGCGACCATTTTGTCGACTTCAGCTCCCCATGAAGGAACAAGCCCTTTGTAGCGTTCGAAGTTGTCAATTGTATCAGCGCAGAGCTGTCCCACGTAGTCAACAGCACTCTGGAGACTATGATTATGATGCTTCATCAAGATCACGATCATGTTGTGAGTATCTCCATGAGACTGTTCGACATTATAAGAGAAGAGGTCCTAGATTAATGACATGAATTTCCAGAGTACTTATCAAGATTCAGATGGACACTTACATTAGACCAGGTCACCAGGTCGTTTGTGTACTGGCCAAGTGCCTCGATGACAGGGTTTTCAGCAACATAGTCTGGTAGATCAATGCCGGCTGCGTATCTGTGAGAAGAGGGTGGAAATGAGTCATATATATAATCCTTGACTGAAGTAGACTCACTCAATAAATGCCCAGCAAGGCTTGCAACCTGAAGCGTCATCCATCAGTAAGATCTAATACATGACCTCATAGACACGTACCCGATGTATCACGTCGAATATCAATGTAAGACTCGAGGGTCGGAATTTCACCTGAGTCGCGAGCTTTTGCTTGAATATTCACTGCCTCAAAGAAAAGGCCCATGGTCTCCCTGAAGCGTGCCTGTGCTCCTGGACCACAGTCCTTAATGCAGCGGCGCCAGAAGCTAAGATTCAAATAAAATCGACGATCAGAATAAGACAACGTAAGATTCAAGAGAATGTAACGTACTCTCTCGCAAGCTTGCCAGGAGTGGGCTCTTCAGGAAATTCCACCGTGGGCCTGTATTCCTCAGGGAACCAAAACGCATTCATGACGACATTGGCAAGAGTGGTTTCCTCACGAGTCTTCATTCCGTCGCTGATATTGTCACTAGGATTGACACGGATGAGCTGAGGGGTTAAGAATAGATGAATAGAAAACATACAGATGGAAGAGATAGCCAAGGAAATCGGCTATGACACGGAGGCGTTCCGCTGTCGCAGAGGTGTAGGTGTAGGCAGTCAGTTCACCCGCCTGGAGGCCATACATAGCTCGACGGGCCTTCGGGCTGAGCTCAGGGCAGCATGTATCAAGCCATTGGACATGTTGCTTCGCAATTTCGTCTCCGTGAGGATTGTATGTGAGTTTGTATCTGCAGTGAGAGACGAGGTCTGGAAGGATGAAGGAAACAGGCTGATCGGAGTAATCGATACGACCCATGTTCAAAGGAGAAGGGATGGCTAGGAAATATGGGGCGAGGAGGAGAGGGATGAGAGGTCCCAAGAACTCCAGTGTCCGTTTTATAGGGCTTCAGAAGTTCTGCTACCATCAAATGAGATCTCCTGGATCTGAATCCTTTCACCAAAACGTTATTCATTGATACCAGGGTCACAAGCACTTTCTAACCGGCTGTACCAATATGACTTGCCTAATCCTGCACTGAATCGGTCGCACATCAAGCTTCATGTCAAATCTTACCTGCATCTCATCGTAGAAAGACACCTACCGGTAAGATCTTTCCCGCCAGGTACGCCCATTTGGCAGATTTCGGAGGTATCATTGAATTGTGTGTATCGAACTACGGTCACCCCAAATGGTAATCGAGCTTTGACTAGGCAGATCTAATTCATTTCTTCATATCCCGAGCTGTATATGCCGGCATTGATTAATTAGATTGAACATTGAGATATGAATTGTTCAGATTAAGCACCGACACTTTTGTTTACCAAACGCCCACACGTCGGCCATTTGAACCAGTCTCCGTTTTCCTGAAGCCGCCGGAAAGGTTTCCTACATTGAGACTGGATATCAATAAGCGAAAATCGCAATGAGTCAGATTTATTAAAAGACAGGTTGTGTGAGACTTTATTTATGGTCAACCTACGGATTGTCGTGATAGATGATGTGATAAATTGTCACATAAGGCAACCAAGTAGTTTTGTGCATTGCGACGAGATTGAAAAGATGAGATAGTGTCGCGATTCCCCGCCCTACACTGCCAGTGCACTAGAAAGGTGATTGTCAGCTGTGAACTGTCAACGATTCTACCCTGAGTGATTCATGGTGCCATCAATTGTTTCGCACGTTGAATCGAATTTCTCACCGCCGGTAACATTGTGGGATCTTAGGTTAGTAGTATTACGAGTATACGTTATATTCAGAGATTTGGCAGATAAAAGCCTAATCAAAAGAGTTCGACCGGAGCACGGAGGACCACTGGGCGTCAACAGAGATGTTACAGGCTGGGTCCTGGAAAATAGTCTGAATCTAGTTGAGTGCATATTACATGGGCTTTTCATCGGTATTTCCACTATGATACAAGTTCAATGGCCATCAAAAAATAGTTCACACCTTGAGTTTCCAATGTAGTTGACGGAGGTGTTTAGTCTGGCTCCCGCTGAAGATACTAGTACCTTTATTTGATATATTCCATCGCTGGATCGCCGACTGACACGGCAGACAATCATCATCGTGATCATTTTGTCACATCTTAAGCTTGTTATCACTTCCTTCACACAATCGCAGCAGCTGTAAAAATACAAAACATTCTTTATCCTATTGTGCCAGCCAGTGAATTTGTTATTTATTCAAATAAGCTTCACAGTGGACAAACTTCATGCTTGTCAATGGTTGATGATTCCATACAGAAACATTATCGGCAAATTATTTCCAGCATGATGCCGCTGTGACAATGGAAGATACCTCTCTAGTATTGCATTAATATGACGTAAATTTACTGAAATTTGGACTGCATGTAATCATCATGCCTATGACAAGCAAATAAAGCTCTACTCCGCCAGATCATTTGACAGCTGAAGGATATCGTGTGAGGACCCGAAATGGGTCCAACAACATGATTCAGTTTTGGTGCATCATATTTCCTGGTCGAATCTGGGCAAGGTTTTTAGGAATAAATAGATACGATTCTGTTTTTGCGCGTCAAGTGTTTTTCATCACTGTACTGGGATGACTGATGGTGTGCTAGAACCTCAGTGCTGAAGTACCCCAGTATGCAAGAGGTTTTTTTTCAACAGAACTGATTCTATTCAGTGGAGCATGAACCAGAGAAACAACTAGAACAGTGTAGAAACAGTGATGGCATGGATAAATAAGGTAAGCAACGAATCTTTCTTTACTTCGTCGTCATGGCCCTTCCTTCCTCTACTGCAAACTGGCATTGGAAGAACAAGAATATCACGGATTGGAGTAGGAGATGGATGGATAATGAACTAACTTCCGTCTCCGTCACCGCCGAAAAGGGTGAGATCGTCTCGATCTCCGCCGTGACAGAAATGGACGGAGACGTTGAGCTTGGCCAGAGAAAGTCCAAGTACGTACTTTTTGGATTGCTCTCGTAATGGTCTTTAACTCCTGCGCTACTCCAGACTTATCACAATTTTCGACACTTGTATCTCGTTATCCTGGACTGGAAAGACAAGCGACGGAACCGAAGTTAGTGGCTCGCTGACAATCCCCGAAGTGTCACATGAAATACTCTGCGATAAGCTTTCTGGATTCCAGGTCATTACTTTCAGTTTCGTCCATACTGATGTGAAGGCTAACTTTCATATCTCGGCAGTATCAATGGTCGCTTGACACACCACCATCGGCAGAAGTCAGTGCGCTTTTCGCCTTCGCTCAGACGAGCCTTCCCGCCGTCCTTGAAAAGAAACTTGCAATGTTCCCTCAGGCTATTATTGACACTCACGGCAAGGATCTCACCGTCAGTACTGAGCCGAGTCGGACTGGTACATCGACTCCTTCCATACCTGCCAGTAAACCCGTGGTATCGGCAGCGCGTTCAGCACTTTCTCAGCCCATACGTAGTGGCGCATCAACTAATGTAAATACCACCACAGTGACGGCCTCTGCTAACTTTCAAGCCTCCGCCGAGGATCTATTTAGTCTCCTCACCGACCAAACAAGAATCCCCTCGTGGACCCGCGCCCCTGCGGTCTCTATCGCACAACCTAATTCAGAATATTCTCTTTTCGGTGGTGGTGTTCAGGGGAAGTATACTTCCCTAGAACCTGCCAAAAAAATTGTGCAGACCTGGACGCTTAAGTCGCCAACCTGGCCAAATGAGCACTATGCATCTTTGACTACCTCGTTCAATCAGTCAGATGATTCAACAAAAGTTACGTGGAATCTGGATGGTGTACCTCTGGGTTCCGAAGATGAGATTGAGAGGAATATAAAAGGCTATTAGTAAGTAATCATGGCTTGCATTCGAGATCCACTGACCAGCCTTTGTCAGTATTCATGGGCTCAAATCAATCGGGTATGTAGAACTCTTTGTTCCTCAATCATCCTACGTTCTTTCCAGGCATGCCCTGGAGTCACCTTCGCGGTCAAGTAAAGAAGCATCTTCACCCTCCATTTACCGATCGGCTATCATCATTGGTACACTTGTCCTCACTGCGGCATTTTTGATACCTTACCTTTCTTCGGGCCCTGCTTCTAAATAAATTAATGGTATCTTGGAATAGATTGCTGAGACATTTCTGTTTTCGGCAGGTTGGGTTCCGAGCTCTAGTTCTATTCTCGTTTCAAGGTCAATCATTGATTTGCGTACCGTGGGGGAGGTGTAACGGTTACTGAAATGTGATAGATGTCCTGGTAGAAGAAACAAAAATATCTCAAAAGAGCTGATGAAGAGGAGTAACAGGAGTATGTATCTTAACAAATCGTGTAGAACTACATCACTATCTTGAAACAAACAATGCAAAGTTGTGAAGGCTGCCCACTTCGTTTAGGAGTTATTCTAGGGAGTTGATGGAGCTTCTGAAGGCTTCTGACAAGGATGGGACCTGAAATCTGCAGAGATCACTGTAGTGTCGTGTAACTTTGAAACTGATGCAAGGGCGTATTTATGTCTGTTTGCACCATCCAAATTTGCCGAAGTCGTTCGAATCTAGTGTCCACGCCAACAGTCTCCTCCTTTCCTTCTTCTACGTCCCTGCGCCCATCCCAACAGCGTTTGTAAAATACAGAATGGCAAACAATGAGGAGATTCGTGCTCAGTCCTATGTCGGTTTCGACTCTATCACCCAACAAATTGAGCATAAGCTCTTGAAGCGCGGTTTCCAATTCAATGTTATTGTCGTCGGTGAGTATATTCACACAACACTTTTTTGTGGGACATCTCAGAGCTCGAGTGTGGCTGGACAAAAGAGCTTCATCCAGTGCAAGGATGAGGAGATTTTGGATGCTCGGTAAACTAGCATCCCTGTCATATGCTAGTGCAAGCTAATCACGCGTAGCCATACGTGTCTTGGTGACGTTTTCCTGATAAATTCAAATCTTATGTATAGGACAAACTGGACTTGGCAAGTCGACGCTCATCAATACTATTTTCGCGTCCCACCTCATCGACTCGAAGGGGCGTCTCATATCTGATGAACCTGTCAGGCAAACCACCGAAATTCAGGCTGTTTCTCATGGTATGTTTGCAACCCATCTTCCTCGGAGTTCTCCCAAAAGTTCCTACTGTTGCTGTGATTGGGTTTCTTGATTGTCAGCGTGATCTGCGTTGTCATGGGTTGAGACTAGAGATCTGATGACTACTATAGACTCCTTGATGATTGAAAATTTTTGTCCGTCTGATCTGCCAATACTGATTTTGTGTTTCAGTCATTGTCGAAAATGGTGTCAGGCTTCGCTTGAATATTGTTGATACCCCTGGTTACGGCGACCAGATCAACAATGAAGGATGGTGCATCGTGTTTCAACTTTTTGGTGATTTGGAGGCTAATGGTGGCTTTTGATCTTAGCTGGGATCCTATCATCAAATATATCAAGGATCAACACTCTGCCTATTTGCGCAAGGAGCTGACTGCTCAACGTGAACGCCACATTCAGGATACCCGCATTCATTGCTGCCTGTACTTTATCAACCCCACTGGCCATAGTCTCCGCCCCGTCGACATCATCGTGATGAAGATGCTCAGTGATGTTGTCAATGTCGTTCCTGTCATTGCAAAAAGTGACAGCCTGACTTTGGAAGAACGTGAGCGTTTCAAGGCCAAAGTACGCTCCCCCTCATTTAGAACTTTTGAAACTCTATTGATGATTTATTTTGGACGTTCTAGATTCGCGAAGAGGTCGTATTCAATAACATCCGTCTCTATCCCTTTGACACTGATGAGGCTGATGAAGAGGAGGTCCAACTCAATGAGTCTATTAGGGTATGCACCATCTAGTGTTTCAGGATGACCTGGGTCCCTCACATGAATATCAGGCTATCATTCCGTTTGCCGTTGTTGGCTCAGAGAACAGTGTTGTCATCGATGGCAAGTCTGTCCGTGGCCGCAGGAACCGTTGGGGTGTTGTGAACGTCGAGGATCCCGACCACTGCGAGTTTGTAAGCCTCCGCAACTTCCTCACCCGCACTCACTTGCAAGACCTTATTGAAACAACTGCTCAAATCCACTACGAGGCTTTCCGTTCGAAGCAACTCCTGGCCCTCAAAGATGGTGTACAGCAACGTCCTCCTCCTCAACAAGCTATGTGAGTAGTGTTTCTTGTACACAAGCGGGTAGGGACAGTCGCCGTAGAGAGGAGGAAAGGTCCTTAGAGCACAGTCAAGATATTATACCCTTTCTTCCGTTTGGATTTGAGACTATGGAACTATTTTTTAGTTTGTGGCAGATTTCATATAGTCGACTTTATTTTTCTTGCTGTCGAGTAATCATACCCTCAATTGTGATGCCACTCCTTTTCTGACACTGACGTCAGGCCCCGAAGAGAAATAGGGACGGATCAAACTGTCTGAGTACTGTCTGAGTGTGGGGTGGTGATGTGTCAGCATACCGCACTCTCCTCCACTTGTCCCCGATGCTCTGAATCTTTCCCAATGGTCTCCTCTCCCCGCTCTAGTATTCTTGGTTCTTGGAGCTCCAAGTTCGCTGCGTTCAAGGTCGAAGATCTCTTTTCCCGCAAGCGATCACCCGGGCTCAAGCGCACCGTCTTCATCAACGAGAATCTTCCAGACGACTACTACGATCAGCGGGGACGAGTGAAAAAAGAACATATCTATGCCACGAACCAAGTCATTACCTCCAAGTATACCATTATCACCTTCCTCCCGAGGAATATTCTTGAGCAGTTCAGACGCATTGCCAACATGTGTGTATCAAATACATATCTATTATTATATCATCTAATGATATCTTGTCTCTAGTTTTTTCCTCGTAATTGCGATTCTACAATTTTTTCATGAGTTCTCTACGATATCTCCGGGACTGGTCCTTCTGCCGCTACTGATTGTATTAACTATCACTGCGGCAAAAGATGGTTACGAGGATGTCAAGCGCCACCAGTCAGATCGACAAGTAAATCACACCATGGTGCGGTCGTTGGTAGGCGGAAACTGGGTCAATCCCAATGCAATGGCCCCGAAGAGCAAGACGTTTGTCCGAGGCATCATTCCAGGAAATCGCACGCTGCGGAGGGTGAAGGCTAACCCGAGTGGGGAAGAGTTGAAAGGTGTCACGACAGTTCAGATTGAGGATTTGGGCGTCGAGTATGATGATGGACCTCAGCATCCACTATCGGATTCCCAACCTCGACATCATTATATAATGAATCGTCATCCTCTTGTCCGAGACCATGCGCTTCGACCTCATTGGAGAAAGACGCCTTGGGAGGATGTAGGTGTGGGTGATTTTGTCAAGGTTCTTGATCACGAACCCATTCCCGCTGACATTCTCATATGCTCAACATCCGAAGACGAAAACGTTGCATATGTTGAGACGAAGAACCTTGATGGCGAAACTAATCTTAAGTCTCGACATGCAGTGGCGGCACTGACTCATATCCGAAGCGCAGCTGACTGCGCGACATCGCACAACTCCTTTCGAATTGATTGTGATAGGCCCGATACGAATATGTACAAGCTCAATGCGGCTGTCCGGGTGGATAAGGTTGTTTTTCCTGTAGATTTACAGACCATGCTTTTGCGAGGCACAGTCCTTAGGAATACTGGCTGGGTTATCGGCATTGTGCTCTACACCGGAGAGGACACTAGGATTGTAATGAATGCTGGTGGTACTCCCTCGAAGCGCAGCAAGGTAGAAAGGCAGATGAATCCCCAAGTGTATGTAACATTGCCTCGTGTGGTTCAGGCCTTGATACGACATATTGACAGATTTTTGAATCTTGTTCTTCTTGGCGTCATGGCTATCATTTGTGGTATAGTTGATGCTGTACTTGAACACAGGGATCAACCGACCGGTGCATTGTGGTTATACGCTGACGATCGCTCGGGAGATAATCCCTCTATTAACGGTCTTATTACTTTCGTCTTTGCTCTCATTACGTACGTTAAGAGCTTCTCGACTGTTGTTTTCATCGACCTGACATTGCTCACCATACGTTATAGGTTTCAGAACATTGTTCCCATTTCATTGTACATCTCAATAGAGTTCGTTCGAACATGTCAGGCAGCATTCATCTATTTCGACTCTGAAATGTACTACGAGAAGACGGGGCAACGAACGCTTGCAAGAAGCTGGAACTTATCAGATGACCTCGGACAAGTTGAATACATCTTTTCGGACAAGACTGGTACATTGACCCAGGTTTGTTGATGACTTCCTTTCCTTCACTCAACTGTTTATATCGTGGTCTCTTTCAGAACTCCATGGTCTTCCGTAAATGTACCATTGGCGGCAAGGCTTATAGTGGCAGTGATGACGAAGAGCCAGCATCTGAAGTGAAGAAGCTGCCTCCCGTTATCATCAATGAAGTTCCTCAAATCAAGAAAGAGGCCCAGGTCTCGAGACAGAACTCTCTTGCACCTCCTGCCGAAGATATCTCTCTTTCCGAAGTTCATTCTTCTAGTTCTTCGACAGCCATCCATCCATCCCCTCAGCATCCGGATCCCCACGCTGCTCATCCTACAGGCCCTGACGGACCTGGTATCCTCGACCCCTTGGACAGGCGAACGGTGAAAATTTCACGACAGTTCCGTGACCCAGAACTCGCATCAGATCTTCGACAGGCGGTTCTCGCTGAACCCGAATCTGCAAACGCAGTCCATGCGCGAAACCTCAACGGCTTTTTCACTGTCCTTGCCCTCTGCCACACGGTTCTGACCAGTGTGGATCCTGAGACGGGTGCTATTGAATACAAAGCACAGTCACCTGATGAAGCGGCCCTGGTTCAAGCAGCAGCAGATATGGGCTTCGTCTTCCGAGGTCGTGATCGCGAACTTCTTTTACTTCAAACTCCTTTCTCAGTCGACGATGAAGGGGAAGAGGTTTTGGAGCGATATGAGTTGTTAAATGTACTCGAGTTTACGAGTGTGAGAAAGAGAATGAGTGTTATCTTGAGGAAGATAGACTCGGATGACAGCAGGATATTCTTACTAACCAAAGGAGCGGATAACGTGATATTTGAAAGGCTGCGGAAAGGGAAAGAGGCTGAAAGCTTGAAGAATGCAACAGAGAAGCATTTAGATGAGTTTGCGGGGCAGGGATTGAGGACATTGACCTTGGCTTATAAGGTCATCGGAGGTACGTTCTAATAATTCATCTGCATTTATAAATACTAACAGTGGTGGGCCTGATGCGAGCAGAGGAGGAATATGAAGCTTGGAACGAGAAGTATAATGCAGCTTCAGCTGTCGTTGATGACCGCGACGAGAAAATCGAACAAGTGTGTTCAAAAATTGAACAGGATCTCCGATTATTGGGTGCAACAGCCATCGAAGACAAGTTACAAGACGGCGTTCCCCAAACAATTGCAGACCTTAAAAAAGCAGGAATTAAGGTATGGATAGCGACAGGTGATAAACTTGAAACTGCCATCGCCATCGGACACAGTACCAATCTTATCTCCGGAGACTCTAATATCATTGTAGTCCGAGGTTCGACGGATGATACGGCGAGGCCTATATGGGCTCAACTCGTCCATGCTGCACAAGAGTTCTTTCCACAGAATAAACTTGTGGATGAGCAAGGCAAGCTGGTTGATGCAGCCGAGTACGGAGCAAAGGCAGATGCAGGCCGCGCACCAAATTCTGGACCTCAGTCACCATGCGATGTGCAACAACCAGATACTGATGCGTACAACCTGAGGAGATTGGGCACAGGTCTGTCATCGGCTGCTGGTCATGGAAACGGAGATCGATCAGGCGGTTTTATTTTGGTTTTGGATGGTACTGCTCTCGACAGTGTATGTCTCCTTGCTAATGTCTCTTTTCTGCTGGTTTTTATGGAGTTTTACGAATCAGGTTTTCGGCGATGAAGAACATAAAATCCTCTTACTTCGTCTTGCAACTCTTTGTGAAGGCGTCATCTGCTGTCGTACATCCCCGCTCCAGAAAGCACTCATAGTGAAGCTTGTAAAGGACGGCCTGGGTGTTATGACTTTAGCTATTGGCGATGGCGCGAATGATGTCAGTATGATACAAGCAGCGGACGTTGGTATTGGTATCAGCGGGGAGGAAGGATTACAGGCTGTTAATTCATCAGATTATGCCATTGCCCAAGTACGCCTTAAATCTGCAGAATTTTTACGTGTAACTCATCATGGCGCAGTTCCGATTCTTAAAACGTTTGTTGCTCGTCCATGGCCAGTGGTCTTATGCCAGAAATAGCAACATGATCCTCAACTTCTTTTACAAGAACATCGTGTGCATAGGTGTATTATGGTGGTTCCAGATATACTGCGGTTGGAGTTCAAATTAGTAGGTGCTTGTGCTTGAGGCATTGTACACTTCTGATTTCCTTTTACAGTGTATTTGAGTATACATATCTTTTATTCTGGAATTCATTCTGGACACTTGCTCCTGTGATCGGCATTGGTCTTTTTGATCGTGTAATAGGTGAACAGTTCAATGATCACACTCTTTGACAATGATTGACTTACGTGTATAGATGCCTCCGCCCTTATGGATTTGCCTCAATTGTATACACATAGTCGCAATGGAACTTGGTTCGGCATGAAGTGGTTCGTTATCTATATGTTTGACGGCATAATTCAGGCAAGTTCATTTCGCCCATGTTGAGCTGATTTAGCTGACTCAAGTGGCCAGTCTGTCCTGATATACTTCCTTGTTCTGTACACGTATGCCACGACCACTTCACGAGCGGATGGTTTATCCGTTTCGTTATATGAGTTCTCAACGGTGTGTTTTCACTGGCGTTTTGGGAAGTTAGTGTGACATTTTTTAACAGACAATGGTGTTTGGTGCCGTTTTTGCCGCCAACTTTTTCAACGGTCTCAATACGAGTGCATGGACTGGTTGGGTATTCTTTGCCATTTTCATCGGTGATGTGCTCCTATGGGTTTACACCGTAAGTTATTCTGCGAATCTATGATGACGTCCAACATTGAAGACTCGTAAGGCGATTTACAATGTCATATCACCTGGATGGTTTGTTACATCAGTATATGGTAACAACGACTTCCTCTTCAGATCCGCATACTACTGGCTCTCGCTCCCTCTTGTTGTCATCCTATCCCTTACACCCAGGTACCTTGCCAAAGCGTACAAGATTACTTACCACCCCAATGACATCGACATCATTCGATTCATTCGGAAGAAGGATCTCCAATACGATAGCTCTCATGAGGCTGCAACACACTCTTCATTTATTACCTATTCATTCGGTCCTTCGTCTACTATTCTGCGTACGAGAGCTATCAGTGCCACTTCCCTTCCTAGAACTTCGGTGGATCTACGATCAACAAGCAGGACAGATATGTCAACCGGAGCTCGGTCCGTCTATCGTGGATTCGACTTCTCAGCAGAGGAAAATGGCATCGCTATCCGTCGGTTGCAAAGTAATCTTTCGGAACGCCGTGCAAGTAGCCGGAACGTGAATGCATTGCCAGCCGAACCGACACCTAAGAAGAAGAATGTACTATCTCTGGGAAAAAGCTTCCTTCTTAGAAATACCTCACTCAAAAAAACCCTCATTCATCCGAGAAAGCGTCCCAAAGGTGAGGATTAGAGGCCTCTAATGGTGTAATAGATATATGGCGTACAGCCTTTCTTGTATTTTTCTTCTGGTTCCATCTTTATTTTTTCGGCTCCGTCGTTTTTGCTTTTGCTGCTTTTCACCTACCTTTGACCTCATGTTGACCTATTTATTGTTCGGTTTGTGCAACACTCTTTAATCAATTAAATCACTGCTATTTATGTATTCCTTCATTTCCGCTGTGTATCATTCTTGCCGTGTATTGTTCCCGTTGTTTGTATCATTATTTGACAGTAACTCCCTCGCCGTTACACGGGCCTATCTACGAGATGATCTATGACACGCATACCATCTCAATATTAATTATCGCTCTGGTGTGTATGTACCCTAGTATGTAGCCTAACGATCTATGTATTATGACGAGATAGAGGATCTTTCAAAATGTAAATGTAAAGTAAATGTGCGAGATGGTAATTCGGTATGACTTTACGACCCGGTGCAAGATATCCCTTATGAGGGATGTGTTGCAAGGTAATGGTGGTACACATATAAGGGTACTGGATGATCTTTGATTCTGTGTTGAGGGATTGGGAGCGAGGTCTTGAGATACCCTACTTGTAGGTTGAGTAGTGAGATAAGAGTGGATTACACAAATGGGGCGCAAAATACATATTGAAAATACACCAGTATTCCATTTTTTTTTATGAAAGTAGGACATCCTGAAAAACAGACACAGCGTCAATGTCTGATAGAGGAGTAGAACATGGGAAAAAGAGAATATAGTGGGCATTTATATAACAACAGCAAAACCTCTTCCCAGTGCAAACAGCTCATAGTTTTCAACTCAGGCTATTCAACATTCTCAGCGTTGCGATCATGAGATCGACTGCTAGTTGAGGGACATTGGCGGTCGAGACGACTGGCTAATCCAGATCCCAAGCATGCGGTCAGAACACCA
>Ga0153946_1000469_pt1 | contig 17785 bp, 13 predicted proteins | sample TSNJ030MetaG_FD_104751 | JGI IMG/M metagenome (GOLD analysis project Ga0153946, IMG submission 104751) | Attine ant fungus gardens microbial communities from New Jersey, USA - TSNJ030 MetaG | ecosystem: Host-associated > Fungi > Mycelium > Unclassified | place: USA: New Jersey, Wharton State... | reverse complement strand
CACCTACCAAGGCGCCTGTCAATACACCTCTTACAACCACCCATACCTCTGCAGCCATTCATACCCCTGGAACCACCCATAGTTCTGCAACCACTCATACGTCTGCAGCCATTTCTACTGGTATCACGCACAGTGGTGGCGACGATGACGCCGATGGTGACGAAGATCTTCCGTTTTGCGATGAGATTTAAACATCTCCACATTTCACCTGGTCCGCTACTTGGTTTTTACTCTCGCTTTGATTTGTGGTGTATCCACAAATTTTCTTAGCGCATGTTATGCTTATAATTAGTGAACTGCCTTCCAGTCTTATTTCTGTCCTAAATCTTGCTTGATGCAAGATTCTTCGATCGGCTGCGTTTAGACGTTACTCGAGGCAATTATATCCGACCGCTTGCGGCCCTTTGATCTTAAGATTAGTAAGCGATTCATTGCAAGTTGTGCTGTGATCATTGATTAAATAAGCCTTAATCTATCATCACCAAAGAATTCACGGCGTACCTTGGTCAGCTTGGAAAGGGTTCCTCCTTTCGACTAGCTATTACGTCAGGATGAGGAGACAGAAAGCAAGAAGGGAAGTACGTACATAAGAATAGAAAGTTTGGCCACATAAAGACGGTAGAATTGAGGACGACATTGACTCCAAGCAAGCACCACATCACACCATTGTCAGACCAAGTAGTGAGTATGGTAACAAATAGAAATAACAAATTTTCAGAGGAATCACATCCATTGCTTGTGGTGTCCCCAATGACTTACTTGGGTCTCGATCTTCCCTCTTGGGCGAATACAGCAGAATTTACAATGTATTGGTATGAAGGAAGATGTGATGAAGAAGGACCAAATAACTAACCTATTGTATAGGTAGGCACTGTATCGATGACTACGTGGAGCAACTGTCATAGTGGATGGGGAGATGCAGGTACCGTGGAGCGATGTAAAACTCAAAATATAAGCAATTTGTCAAAAGGTTGGGCATGCTACTTCGTAGCTCCCAAGCCCAACCTTGTATGTTTGATGATCGCAACTAATGGGGCATCTAGGCCTCCAGACAGTCCAATCTTGTTACCCTCAGACCATCCCATAGCAGCCAACATCTTGAATCCAAGATTGCCTTGTCCTATCTTTTGTGCACTCTACATACGCACACAACTTTCCAATTAGCTTTTAACCATAGATGCATGCATGCTACTTACCGCCCCGACTTGATCTCCCTCTTTATGCTTCGGCACTCGGTTCCCTTTTCCTCTCTCACGTTTAGATTCATTGAACGAGTCACCTGTCACAGATTGCCCTCCAAATTTACTCATCACCTTGCGAATTTCCAACTCATTCACTCTGGCCACACTCGTTCTCGACGTTTTTGTCAGCGTCGTATACCTTGCATTTCCTTTCCCTTTACTGACACTCTTCAATCCAAATGCAACCGCCAGTTCATGTACTATCGTTCTTGTTTTTTTGTCCGCGGGTGGTAGTGACATTGTCGATGGACCATCTAAATTAGTGATAAACTGTCGAATTTGTTGGATGAGGGTGGTGATGTCTATAATATGGTTTGGTCCAAGATCAATTACTGTTGGGTCCATAGTTGTAGCTTTGCGCATCACTTTACGGCCTTTCTTCCCACCCTTCCTTTCGATGAATGGATCAGTTGCAGCAATGAGTTTTTTCAGCTCGCGTTCACGTTTATGATCGGCTTTGCGTTTGCGATCGAGTTCCCATTGGCTGAGAAGTTCAGCAGAAAGATCTTTGTGTTTGTCACTACGTTTGCCTGCAATAAATCACAGATTATCAGTATTCAACGGTGACCGAGAAAGCGAGCAAGGACGAAAAGAAAACATACGAGCAGGTTGGATACCAGCAGTGTCAATGTCGAAACTACTATCCTGAATGGCATTAAAGAACCTGTTCCTCTGTTTCCTGCTGTGAAAAATTTTACCATCCGCATCGTAGATGTTCTACCCAAAAAGTCAGCGATTATTCGTTAAGAAAGGCTTATCTCAACCTGATTGATCAGATGATTGTCGTCATCCTCATACTCGTCACCATCCTCTTCGGCCCATGCCAACTGTTTTTCTAACGTATCATCGTCTTCGTCGTCTTCGTCGCGTGCATTTGTCATTCTCGCCTGAGCTCGTAGTCTCTCCAACCTAACCTGAAAACTCGATTTTGGACTAAACTCCACCTCATCATCGTCACCCCAGTCATCGCTACTCTCCCCAATCAACAGCCTTTCCTCCAACTTCAACATTTCTTCGATCTCTTCTTCGATCTCCCCCTTTTCATCGGCAACACCACTGACATCATCAACATCATCATCGTCACTGGTGTGAACTGCATTTCTTACGACCCTAGCCACGTCCTCCCCAGACTTCTTCTCAGTGTCAGCGTCTTCCATTGTTATGAACACTCCTGCATTGTTCCCAATCAAACCACTAACGAACTGTTGCATTGCTTGTACATCTATTTCAGAGTCGACAACCATCCCATGTTCATCATCATCGGCATTGGATTGTGCCTTTTGCTTTCCCTTCGCCTTTCCACTGACAGGCTTGGGATCGACCTCTGGATTGCAATCAACTTGATCTTCGAGACAAAGTCCATCGTCGCTATCGCCCTCTTGGGAAGTACCCCAATCCAAATCGGAGTCTCCTCGCCTCGCTTCTTCCCATCTTCGATTCGTACTACCGTCGTGCAACCGAGCATCATCAGCTAACGCCCCATGTACTAAAAGTCCTCCCTCTCGCCCTTTCATATGCCGGCAACTTTTTTTCCTCCCTTTTCGTGCCTTTTTTTTCTTTACAATTCTCGGTGAAGCAACATCAGCCAATTCATGATCAGGTGAACAGAGAGGACTGAAAGAAATCGAGCTGGATTTCTTAAAGGACGTAACTGTCGGGTGAGGCACCACTACAGGCGCTAGGATCGATTCCGACACGAACACTGATGATGGCAGGGCAGGCGGTGTAGATAGGGGTATGAATGAAGATGGTGTAATTTTCGGAGGGGTCTGTGCAGTTGGGGTTTGTTGAACTGTGTTCGTGTTCAGATTCACACCAGTTGTGGATACTTCTTGTACTAAAGGTGTGGAAGCAGCGAGGACTGGATCTGGATCAAGACGACCCGCAAGAGCAGTTGACTCCGAGTCTTGTAATGGCGTTGAAGCTAGGGTTAAAGCTATATGTGGATCATACCGTCCAAATTCAGATGTATCGGCATGACTTATGTCCTTAGGGTCATGTTTGTTTCCAGAACCAGACATCGAATGAACCTTGGGATGAGGTGCGGCATATACGATGATATCTTCATCATCACTTGGTAGAGATATTACCGCATGTTGTGATTCTGGTGTTGACAGTATGGATGAAAACCCCGGTTGAGGGTCGACAAAGAGGAGTGAATTATCTAGTTGCTGCTTCCGGGATTGAGGAGATGCATCAATGACGCTGATGGTGAGTTCGTTTGTCATCATATGCCGATCAGTTGATATTGGAGTTCCGAGTAAACCCGTCTGAAGTTGAGGTATACCGGATCGTGGCCTCTGATACAAGTTTGTATTGACTTGATCTTCAACCATCTGACGAACACCATCGATATTCATATTCTTGGCTTTTGTTGAAGTGACTGTGATAGTAGTCGAGGTGGACTCATGTACCATAGATGCAGTCAACTGATTGAAATCGATTTCCTCTACTTCTTCATCTTCGCTTCTATCGTTATCTTCGGAAGACCCTCCAATATTTCGAAATATCTGTTCGACACGGTCGGCTGTCGGAGCATGAAACGATTCATCGTCACCTAAGATACAAATTGGCGAAGATAAATACTAAATGGGGCAATTACGCACCGATATCCTCAGCTACGGGCTTCAAAATTTCTTCTTGATCATGCATGAACAGAAATGGAGTATGTTCAGACCGTACAAATGTCATAGGCCTTAACAGAGGTCTTGTAGCATAAAGCGATTCAGATAACGTCAGGTAACTTCCAACCCTTTGATTCATCACTGGATTGAATGAACCAATTCTACAGCCTTGTCGTGGAGAAAACCTTGATTCTATGGGAGCAGATACGCCTTGACCGCGTTCACATCTTTGACTACTATGTGATGAACGTATTCCACGGAAAAAGGTGGAGTTGCATCCTCCTCGATCGCTGAAGTTGTTGAAATTGGTGATTATTGGCGAAGTGTTAGAACATCCCTGCCCTTGCCCTTGCCCTCTTCCCCTCAAACCACGACCTCTGCCTCTTGTATACTTTGACCCTGAGCATCTCAAGTCTCCATGTATGAGTCCTTGTGGCGATTCCGCCGCTACCAGACAAGCGCTGCGGATCCATAGCCTGAACAAAACAAAAGGAAGCACTACATACCATCAGCATGCACCTGATTCGTGAAACATAGCTCTTCTTGGATACAAGACGATCCTTGTATACGCGAGGATTCTACGGATTCTTGAATGGAAAGAGCATTGCCGCGTCCCCGGCCTCTCCCGTTGCTGAAACTAATGTGGCGATTGCTGTTCTTCTTTCCTCTTTGCATTGTGTTCGTAATGATTAAGGTGTAGAAGATAGGATGAGAGACAAAAGACTTGGAGTCATTTATTTGGCGAGGTGGATACTGGTAAATAAATATATTTATATTTTATTGAAATTTAATTCAATCATAAAAGCCAGAAGCTGTTGCGGACTGTCACCGAGCCCCGCGTTACAAATTGATGATGTTTAAGAAAAAAGCCAGAAGCTGTCATCCCAAGCTGACACCAGTATGTCAGATACAGATACAATAGAATTGTCGGATGATCAAGTTCTTTGGACAACAAATACAATGTACCAGTTACAGGATTAATTACTCTGAGCTACGGAATCGGTTCGTGGCAATGATACAGTCACCAGCAGCTGTCACAGAAAAATTAATGAATGGTCGAGCGCACGTCGTGCAGAGGTGTAGCAACACCCTGCGCGAGACAGGCTTCAATAATATACCTTCGCAACACTTCAGTTTGAGTAAAGTTCTCTTCCTCGATGTGAATGCCAAACGAAAGAATATCATCAAGACGTATAACGTACCGGGGCACTCCCAGTAAAAGTTCAAGGTTTCCACAACGAAGAGTAAGTCTTTAGCGAGTTCTAGGAGACAGACCATAGATTGTTCGTGTGGCCATATCAATACAGCCCTGAGAATTTGTGAGTGGAAACCAGAGATCAAGGAGAGCTTGTAGACATACATGTGCAACTGATTTATGAACCACGAAACGAAGAAAGGCTGACGAGTCAGCTCGTTGTTTTCGTGATGGATGATGTTTTTAACCCTTTGGATCACACCTTGTTGAGCTTTCACTGAAAACCATTTTAGTTCAACTAATGCAAGTGATTTAGTATCATACCCCATTCTTCAACATGCTTTGTATTGAACAAGATGCCCGGACGACCCGACGAGGGTATTCCAGTCACACTGAAATTTCATTAGCAGGATTTTCGGTTCGATTCGGGAGACGACTCACTGCACTCTCACCTCGTGTGCAACGAGCAAGCGAATGCTGATGAATATGTCAGTGTCTAAGCAAAACCATCAAAACTTATGAACTACTTGAACAAATGTTCACGGGTAAGGTACATGATCATAGCGTCGAGGTCGCATCGGTGCACATCGAGAGCATCTTCAATGATCTGAGCTTCGCCTACGGACTGCGTAAAAGCCTCTATTCTGTCGTCCACCTTCGTATGACCCTGCTTCACAGAAACGCAAAAATTCCAAAGGAGCATGCTACGACAGTATAGTCCCCAGATGGACTCTTTGGGAAATAACGTATTGTTCGGATCTTTATGGCTGAGATCAAACGCTTCACCAGGGAAAAGTAGCGCAAACTGTGTTGGCTCAAATTATATGAGGTGTAACATGTTGTCAGATCCAACTCACATTATCTGGGTGATTCAGACTGAAATCATGGATATCTCTGCCGAGAGCCATGCATTGAGAGTTGTGCTCTGATATCAGACTCAAAGCACTCCAGCAAAGGCGCCGTATCTCTTCATTACCTTCTGCCTTGTCCGTCTGAGAACGGGACCACGAAACGTGATGCACTCGGATTTCAAAGTCTCTGGATACTTCATTCCAGTCTTGAGATAGGCATTCGCAAGTTTTCCCGGTAAGAGATGGACCATCGTCAAGGAAGACAGCTGGAACTGCTCCATGACTGAACGAAGAGACTGAAGGATTTCCGGTATCCAAAGTTGGCAAGAGGAGGATCTGGATCATCTCATCGAGCGCACGAAGAGCAGCGGTCTCGCGAGAATAACTATATTCTCTGTAGGCCGAGGATTCAAATATTGCAAGGAGCTATGGACAGAATGTCAGATGGCTACAACTTCCACGTCAACTTGCTCACAAATTGGGCTTTAGCTAGGTCAATGTTTAGAAGACCTGAGTGGCGCGCCTCATCTAGTGCAGTCTGGGCTTGAAGTCGTAACTCCATAGCTTGAGTCATGCCATCTGATCCTTGATTTATGGAACTAGACTGAAGGAGCTGTGCAAGCGCCAGCATAGCAAGAATGAAAGCTGGTTGTATCTTAACCCGCTCCCTATCGTTGAAAAGTTGTAGAGCAAGAATATCCATATTTACGAAGGAAAGTTGATTAATTGTGTTGCGTCGCCTACAAAAATGTGAAATAAAGTGGAAGAGGCGTAAACTTTGGTGCTCACAAGAAATTCATATGCTGCACAATTTCTGGGGGACTTATTCCAATAATGTCGGAGAAGGTAGACAAGAAGCGAGAACGGTTTCCTTACCCATAAATCCCGGCAATTCGGTCCCACCAATCTCTTTGCCTCGCTTCCAAGTTCGGTAGTATCGATGTTGACAGGACGCGATGTGTGTTATTTGGTGATATATCTGGGTGGGGAGATGCACTCATTAAAGACCCACGCACGCACTCATACACAGAAAGACGGTGATTAGTCGGAGATTCTTCCTATTGCTCCCATTAGAGTGAGCCTTATCTTTTTGGAAGAGGACGGTTCGACATCTATACCTTTACAAAATGGTCCAGACCACGATGCAAGATCGAAGATGTATGAGAGGTGGTCTGGATGCGAAAATCTGGAAGACGTGAGGAAGAAGGTGTATGCTTTACGCCATCCATCTTCTCCTTGATTCGATGATATTGTATTTCTTGGGCGCCTGGTGTTGTATTAGAAATGGTTCGACGGCGCTTCGAATTAGGGGGAGTTGGGTCATCCGGAGCCCGCTTTTTACATCTTCTTTGACGTGTACCAGGACGCTTATCTGGACCTCTTCGTTTAGGCATTGCATCATATTCACACTCGTTGTTTCTTCGGAGACAGTTATTACAGTCGGGCCTTTTTGAATCACATCGTATCTTGCGAGCACGACTGAGAAGAAATGACAGTGTGCCGATACTAATTATTTTATGGATAAAACCATTAATGAGAGACTTGCCAGAGGCGGCAGGCTATGACAACGGGCACTGTTCTCTTTCGATTCTCTCGTGAAGGATTAGTTACGTTCGTGATAGAAGGCTCTTCTGGGCCTGTAGTGCCCATTGGATTGAGCCTGTGATCACCATCCATGTTCGAGCTGTTTGAAGATATGAGGTCAAGAGCAGATCCACAAGGGAACGGTCGCTCGTACAATGATGGGATAAATCTGACAGGTGCATCACGGCTGGTGGCATGAACAAGGGAAGAAACATGTGGATATTGAGTAGGGAAATGTCCCAGGTGATAACGAGATGAGTAAAGCTGATTACAATGAGACAACGTGACTTGACGGGCATTTGAACTCGGAGGCTCTAGGGCAGAATCAGTAGTCGGTATCTGTTGTCGTTGGTTCTTATTGAGACCTTGAGCAGAGTCAAATTTCGGCACTAGGAGTTCCGGGGTAGGAGATAAGTTATCTGGAGGAACATGTTGATACCGGACTTTCAAGACTTTGGGTTTAAAGAACACGGACACATATACGACGAAAAAAAAATAACATACAAGACTCATGGCCACCATGTATTGAAGGCATCTGCAACATCTGAGGGAAGACATTGCTAGTCGGAGAATATACACCAGATCCCTCTTCGCTGGATGAGGTAACTTCATCGTGGATCATCACCTGAAGGCGGAAGGGAGAGTAGATGTCGTTAGTTTCATTGTTTGGGACCATGATAGTAGACGTTGAGGATAAAGAGAATGTTAGACAGTGAGTGCAGGGCACGAAGCACAAAGGCAAACTCTGTGAACGAGAAGGGCTGGGTAGAAAAAGCTATGTAGTATTAGAACGTTATTTCGGTGAATTGCGAGTCATCAGTGAAAAGAATCCCGAGAATCCTTCGCCAGAATATTGAACTTTGGATGATCGATTGTTTCTCGCCCAGATCTCTGATTGCCTCGGGCCGGTAAGCGATTTAAACTGAGGCACTCAGCAAGGTACGACCAAAATCGGTTGCTGAGCAGGTACGGCTGGCCTTTGTGCCTCAGAACATACGTTTGTCTGCTCTACTGGGGAGTCCTATCTTCTCTGAAGTTAACCCATGTGGACAACAGAAATCCAGGAAAATGTAGAAGAAACATAAGCATATTCTAATTTGAGAAGTATCAGGTCCTCTCCACGTGGTGTTCACTTGAGCGGGCCTGTTTCTCCCACACCATCAAATACTTTGCCTCTTCTGCACATGCTATAATATAACTGGCCTCCCCGTCCACCTACCATTAAACTCCAATTTCTGCACCTTCTGAATTCATATTAAAACCAACCCGAACAATGCTTGTCGCCACGTTGAGTGTCCCCCTTCTGCCTAGTGTCAAATATCCCTTCTGGATCGTCAGGCACAGTAGACAACATCCTCTCAAGACCCCGAAACTGGGGTAAACTGCTTGTAGACAACTTGCCCAAATGACAAATCCCTGTCTCCATTTAAGTAACAAACTGCACTCGAGCGCCTCCCACATCCACATGGAAACTCCTCTCCTACATATATCGAATTCAAATGTGAAGGACACTCCATCGATAATCATACTCTCTTGCGAAAGGGGATACATTCTTCCAACTACATACAACATCGTGTCCTTGGCTTCATAGTTCAGTGACTTCCTCATTCCGGTACATCTGGCATGTCAACATATTTTTGGCAAATTATTTTGTGGGAGGACCACAATAGCTACTTATATAAGGATTGTAGACGATTTACCGTCAATCGTATCAGCAACTTCAGACCCCAGCTCTGTTCTATCTTGTAGTCAGCACTTAAATTGAATGGTCATCAAGGAGTATCTTCAAAAGTTCTGATAAGACTTTTACTGTTGTTTTCTTTATGTCATAAAGATGAAGGAACTCATGAGGTCTTGCTCCTTCCGGGCCGAATCCTAATATCGCCGCTTCTCAATATCGCCCAGTTGCTCTTTCACTACTAGATCAACATCCTTCAAGGCGTTACTCAACGCTCGTGTCCGCAGGTCGCAGCTAATAGTCCTTCTTTAATGGCGTTGTAACATTTGTCAGTCATTATTCATGCCATTCCTCCTGTTCTTATTTCCAGAATTTGTTTCCTGCCAAGCGAAGAACAAAATCCTTAGCTACTCATCTTGAGTTGATTTACGAAAAGCTTGTCTCTGTCTACCTCTCTAATGTGTGACTGTCATCTGGCGAGTCAAGTCATTTGAATAATAATGGTCTTCATAGGGCTGACTAACCGCGCATTATGGTAAGAACCCACCTCCACAGTGTGTAATTTGATGACATCGGAGAAGGGATGGATGCACACGCGCCAGGTCAGAATAAACCAAAGGCTTCACAGAAATAGTATCGATATATTCTGTGGACAACAGCCATCACCATAAAATGCAAAGCCAGGATGATCTATCGGCTTCTAACTTCTCATAGAATTATGCAAGCTGGTGTCTTGGAAGAATCTTGAATTTTGGAGAAGTATTCTTAGCCTGAAGACCTCATTTCTCACAAAAGTCATCTCTGCGGTTTATTAAGGTGCTTTGGTCATATGAATTACTTTTGATGAGGTGTATGCTCAGGAGAAATTGAGCGCGGATAATATAGCTCACCATATGTCCACCCAATTTGCGCGATCCAGTGACATGCACCTGTCTCTCTAATCTATTAATGAGACTGAGTCATTATTTCACGAAGCAAATGCGAAATGAGTAGTCCACTACTTGAGCCCGTTCTCTTCACAAAAACATTTATGAATTGATTTGACTCCACTGTAGGCCATTTTCGATCCCATCTCAAAATATGGTAAGAGTCAAGTCAAAGGACGGACTGCGTTTCTTATATAGTGGCCCTCATATCACAAAGATATCATCATTCCGTAAACGCCACAATAAAGTTCGACGGGTGACTATGAAATCTCTGCCATGGCTCTTGAGCCATGCTTCTTGGATATGTCGTAAATATAAATGGAGATTCTCGTGATAGGTCCCATTTTGAAAATAGATATTTAAGTTCTCCGCCACATTAAGAGTCTATAATGCAATAAGACAGAAGGAATTAATCACCTGAGGAGAGCGTTGCATAGATGCTCCAAGGGATGCCACTTCATTTTCCATTCGAATGTGTCATCCTGCTGATTTCTCAGGATTCACACCGAAGGTGCCACAATAAACGAGGTCAACTTGAACCAGTGGCATATAGAGAGGAATGCAACAAACATCTAGTTCTTGGTGCCCAGTGAAATCTCTTATCTTATTTAGATCGTAGAGTACTTTTGTTGAGAGGCCCTTATAGTATAGAACATCTGGCTTGACGATAATGCCTCAATAACTGCAATTGGACTTTACCGTAGCAGGAGAGTTGCCTGAAGGAGTTCGTTACTTAGTAGGACAATACATTCATGCGCCGTTGTGTATGATCACTTCTGCTTTTGCACTTGACGTAATGACCTACCATGTCACTTGAGATCCGATCCAGCTTCTAGAAAAGAGAGATCATGAATGGTTCCTATCACGGCTAATATTCAAGGAACATTATAAGCGTAAACCGCCGATGTCCAGGAGCGGTGATCGAGCCTCGTGGATGTATTGGACAATCACTGGTGTCATTCACGAATAGCAGAAGCTTGGGACCCCTAGCTCGGTGGTAGAGCGTGAGATTCGAGTCTCCATCATTTCCTCGAAGCCATCCATTTAACCCGGGTGGGTTTTGAGAATCTACTGGAAGTTATCACTTCCCCCAATACACTCTGTCAGCAAGCCTACTAACCAGATTTTGACATGAAACTATCTCCTGATTCTCTCCGAAATGGTGACGAACAATCCTCCACAGTGCGATTCAGGACTGTTGTTTGCATCGTGGAACCAACGAGTATTACGTTCAGTGCCGTCCGTAGTCATCCAATGGTCAGCATTTGTAGCGGCTGAGGATAATCGATGATCACGAGCATGTGCAGTAGTGATGTAATTCATGATTTGGCTTTCCTCTTACAAAAACATTGTTACCAAGCGCAAGCTGGTCGTTCATTGTCATTGTGACTTTCTGGCTCTTTGCTGATGGTAAAAAAATTGAAATATTGTTCTGTAGACATTGATGGTATTGATTCTTTCACTCGATCGATCACCATGATGTGCGAACATGCATGAGGCATGTGACTCAAACTTTATGCGAAGCGTGCTTCCTTTGGGTTTGGAGTGAAATAGATTGGTCTTCGCTCCGCATCTGCCACCACTAAAAACTAACACGATGTTGAGATATCAAGAACCACACCCAAAGTAAGTTAGGTTTCATCTCGTTATGATCTAATGTTTCATTTTATGATGGTAGATAGAGAGTAAATACAAGTCGTCGAGATGAGACTCATTGCGTGTTTGCAAGGAGTTTTCTCTCGTCCACCCTTTTTCTATCTAAACTCAATATATGAAATATCATTCTGATGAACTCCATTGTCCTATATCTCGCAGTTAATATACAAATGAATAAATCTCACATTCATAAAAAACATACTACTACTCCATTAACCCATTTACCTAATTCGAATTTTTACGCGAGCAGTTTTAATTTAATGATCCAAATGACTGTCTCGAATAATGTGATAGCCGCATTTTTCGCTTGCTTCAATCAAAAATAAACGTCTCAGGAGTCACTGACTGGGGTAGACGACTGAGGGAGGCTTATATTTACACTACGAATGGTCAGTTAACCTGTTGAGAAATTATAAAAAAAATGCACCAAGGCGACTTGTCAAGTCTACATTTTCAGTAGGATGGAGAGGACAGAATGCACCGCGCTGATCCGATGATGTGACTGGGGGAGTCCATTTCAATATTCACCAACTTTCATTCAATGACAAAACTTGAAATGCTTAAAACCTTCCTGAATGTAATTATATCATTAGCTGTACTGGAAAGAATGCCCTAATATAATGTGCTTGAAGAACCTCTCTAATAAGTTGAAGCATTTTTAGAGTACAAAAATTGTGCAAGCTGATTTTCCCCTTCGCTCGATCGACAACGAAAGTCCTGTTTCATTGATTCACCTTAGGACAAGACTTCACGGAGCACAGTTCTGCGCAAGTCTCCAGATCAGCATGTAAAACAAGCAGTGATGGGTCCATTTCTAAATGAAACTTGATTGCAAGACAATGGAACGAAAAAGATAGGAAAATATTTTTGCATCCGTGATCCGAAATAAGAATGGTCCAAGTTCCTAGGCATCTGCCAAAACACAAGTGATGGTCCTAGCCGGAATGATATGGGATCATACTGAAAGGTACTATGTGCTCTTGCCAGAGGCTGAGAGCCTCATAAGACTCGATTATAACAGTCTCAATATCAATACCCTGTGGGCCCCATGTATCTAGGAGGAAGGATGGCTGGAGAGCGTCGTCTATTTATGTTTGCACGTGTGTCAACTGGACTGCATCGTATATCAACTTTTCAACAAAACAGGTACTTTGTACTGGGAAGAGCCGCTCGAGGTGTTGGTCGGAGAAACTCTAATTTTTATTACTCTCGGCTAAATGAACCTCGGTATTTTGATATTCAATGCCCAGCTGGAGCTTTTCATGCCGCAGGCTGAATAGCAAGATGTCACCCTCTCGAGTTGGTAGAGTCTGGCGATTAAAACATGTGTCGGATAAACAAGTAGGTTTCTGATGACTGAGAGGCCCATCAACTAGGTACTGGAAAGCAATATAATTTTGGACCGATGCACTCGGGAGTCGACTATAGCTTGCAGGCGTTCTCATTGAGAATTGAAGTTGTCCTCGTGTCAACAAGCTGCGAGCGCAGATCCTGCCCAATTTGGAGAGGTTTGTCTACAACGAGTGTAGGTGCTGAAATAGAGTAATAGGCAAGAAGACAGGACTGCGGAATGGCTTAAAATACAAGATGCTTGGGCGTCTCCCTGTTAGAATGGTAACAAAGTTTGGCGGAAAAAGGGACACAGTGTGTGGGCATGTGTGATACACGCCAATTTTTTGCAGTCGTATAAATGGGTGATTAAGAGTGGCACCTCTCGGTGTTGGATAGCAAACAGGCGTCAGTTGTCAGATACGATAGCCGACAGCATGAGTCCTGGTTGTCGATTTTACAAGCCGAATACAACGGCGACACGGCGGAGAGACCGGGATTAGTCAGGTGTGGCAGCCGTGTGAAAATATATTCCGGTGTGGGTAGTGGCTGTTCTTCTTTCCTTCTTCACATCATCACCTCTTCCAGCTTCCTTTTCACCATGGGTTGTGTCCAGTCTACTGTAATTGACGAGGAGGCCAAGGCTCGTAAGTACCATTTCGTCAACCAGATTCATTTCATATCTATTATTCATCTAATAGGCAACGACGAGATCGAGAACCAACTCAAGCGCGACCGTATGATGGCCAAGAACGAAATCAAAATGCTCTTGCTGGGCGCCGGAGAGTCGGGAAAGGTTTCTTCTTCGTCGTCGATCGCTTATATCGGAAAACTCATGTGTCGCTAAAGTCGACAGTTCTCAAGCAGATGAAGCTCATACACAGTGGTGGTTATAATGACCAGGAACGGGACTCTTACAGAGAAATTGTCTACTCAAATACTGTTCAGTCCATGCGGTGAGCACTTAGAAATCAAACTTATGACTTGGTGCTCAAACTTCTACCCAGGGCCATTCTTGACGTATTGTCCCAACTTGGCCTTCAACTTGCACCCCAAAACGATGCTCGAAAAGCAACAATTCTTACTCTTCCTGGTCCCGTTGAAGGAGAAGCTCTTCCTTCTGGGATTGCCGACGCGTTGCGGAACCTCTGGCGTGATCCGGCCATCAAGGAGGCAGTTCGTCGTTCACGAGAGTTTCAGCTCAATGACTCCGCTGTCTACTACTTTAACGCCATCGATCGTATGGCTCAGCCTGGCTACCTTCCCACAGACCAAGACATATTACGTAGCCGTGTCAAGACCACTGGTATCACGGAGACAACCTTTTCGGTGGGCGAGTTGATATACAAATTGTTCGATGTTGGTGGTCAGCGGAGTGAGCGAAAGAAGTGGATTCATTGTTTTGAAAACGTGACGGCACTGGTATTTTTGGTCAGCCTGAGTGAGTATGATCAGATGTTGTATGAGGATGAGAGTGTGGTAAGTTTTTTTGCTCAACCTTTTCTTCACTCGCCCCACACTCATTTTCTGCTTCTAAGAACCGTATGCAGGAAGCTCTTACACTCTTTGACTCAATATGCAATTCCCGGTGGTTTGTCAAAACCTCTATTGTAAGCCTTTTCTAGCCTGCCTCGCCTCGCCCTAACATGCCCTCGATAGATCCTTTTCCTAAACAAGATTGATCTTTTTGCCGAAAAACTCCCTCGCTCCCCTTTGGGTGATTATTTCCCAGATTATACGGGTGGTGATAATTACGATGCTGCTTGCGATTACCTGTTGCACCGTTTCGTCTCGCTCAACCAGAGTGCAACGACGAAACAGATATATGCACATTATACTTGTGCCACTGATACCCAGCAGATCAAATGTGAGTTTTGCGTTTCCTTCATGAGTAAGCAGAGCATTGATCCGGCCCTGAATACTTTTAGTTGTATTGAGTGCTATTCAAGATATTCTTCTGCAACTCCACCTCCGGGAATGTGGTCTACTATAAAAATCTATGTTGGGTCGGCGTGCTATACCCACCACCTTGTACTATCAATCTTGACCACTGTGTTCCTATCCTCATCTCGCTTTCTCTATACCTCGTCTCTTGGCCACCGCTTTTTGCAGTCTTCATGGTTGACACCACTCGATTCGCGCCCTAATTCAAACTGTAAATTATCTCCCCTCGCCACCGCCGATCTTGCAAGTATGCTTTGACTTATTCAGCCCCTCCACCTATGGACGCATATATATAAATTTATATATATTCCATCCCTCTGCCACCTGAATCTCGCTAGTCTGATTCATTTAACCAACTCGCTCACTCGTTCTCTCCTATACTGTAGGTTTCAGTATCTCTGGATGATGCTCCATAGCTCTTTTCAGGGCTGTCAAGCTTCTTGGCTATATACCAGGCTTCTCTTTTTCCCTCTTCCCTGCCAAATTCAGTCTCATTATTGTACATAGCTCCCTTTGTTGATTAGCATACCAAACGGCTCTTCTTTCCTTTTGTCTCTGCAACTCTGAAGTTTATATATCGTCATTAATACACTTTTTCTCGCATTTGTATAGGAATTTCGTGGCTAAGTTTTCTTTGCGCTGTCAAAAATGATTTGTCACCTGTTCGTTGTTGACGACGGCTTAGCCCAAATGACGGGTTGTTAACCATTTGACATGAGATACAAATCAATGTCAGGGTTGCAGTTACAACCAAAGACAGGAGTTGACACTGATGTGACGTACGTCGAGGCTGAATGGTTGATGAATGCGGACATCGTGAACAGTCGCAGATTGAAATCAGGATTTATTGCATGGCTGTTATGCACATAAAACTCACGATCCTCAACCAGACACTGATGCGCATTGAAAGATGAGCATGACTGATATAGCGTCGATCGTACCATCTCAGTAACCCTCATGATCAGCATAAGACGGATGATGCTCGAGGTTGATGCACTTGCAGGACGAGCAGATCCAACATTAATAACCTGAGACTCTCTACAAAGATCCAAGGTACCGTAACCACTGAAGGTGACTGACAATAACCTTGTCGGTCTGTTTTTTTTAAAAAATGTGTTCAGTCTGGGCTTCGCCTGTATGTCCAAGCCGACAAAAAACAATCATGCATCTTGTGAAGTGGAGTATTCATGGATTACGACACCTTATATGCACGTGGTCACTGTCTTCTTGGATTCAGAATTCTCGCTGAGGGCCTTGTCTACGAGGCCCAGCACCCGGGAGTGTATCGTGCAATGGTGTAAACCAAAGGATGTGGTCATTGTATTCAATAAATTCAGTGTTTGGGCATAGCGGAACAGTGCTATTATGTACCCGTTGTGCTACTATATTTTGTCTCTCAGACAACATTCATTCCAGAGTTTAGGATATATAGCGTAATTACGCTGCGCTAGAATAGGAGAGTCAAAAATCTGAAAAAGACCCTGCAGGGCCATAGAGTTTATTGAGAGTTTATTGATGCTTTGGAAAGTTCGAAATGGAACTCTTGCGCGCACCTCCGGCGTCTGCGTGAGCCTGATTCCAAGTGAAGGAATTCTGATATTTCAAAGAATGCTTCTGCCCGTGGGCAGTTACAAATACCTTGAGATCATGGCTCTTACAAACCACGGACAGGCATATAACAGCACGGGCGCCACCATACGCAGGGATTTATGCTTTTGAATCAGAGACCAAGACTTCCTTCCACCCAACCCTGTCTCCGATGTTGTTTGATGTGATTCGCGAAAACCATCAGTATCATTTCAAAATAAAGTTACGAGGTTCGATTGAGAAGAGTCTCATTGACGAACCTCTGATCGGCCATCATATGTGGAGCTGACACGGTGGACAAACAGCTGTCAAGTGATCAGCTAAGGTTTGATGTCAACTGTCAACTTCACATGTCACACTTTGTTATCAGTTGATACCAAGTTATCTGCACTTGCACCAAGTGCCACCTCTTTATTACACCTTATAACCAGACTATCTATAGGAATCATATTTCAACAACCACACATACCAAGCATTTGAAAAGAGACTAAGCAACTATCACTTTGGTTTTGGCTCTCAAGCAAGATTATCAAAGGGTACAATCCAAGACCAGTTCAGGATTTCTTCAATAGCCAGGACTGTTGTCAGTTTTGATTTTGTCTTCATCCTATCACAAAAATTTCCTATTAGTCATTGCAACAGCTTTTGTAGCCATATATAAATGTACTCACCATTTTGCTAAAGTTTGACTCACTTCATTCAGACTTCAGGCACTTGCCTATTGATTGTTGAGCTTCAACCATACACTTTCATTATTTCCCTGCCTCCTCTGAGAGGTTATGGGACCTGGCCCTGAAACTAACATCAACATATCCATCACTTTTGTTAGAAATGTGGAGTGGAGTAGGAATTAGCTAATTGTCAGTGCAAGATTGTGAAGACTTAGGGCTCAACCAAGGTGGTTGTTCAAGAAGAACTCAATAGAGTTCTCCATTGGATTTCTCTAGGTACTTATACAAATATTGATTGGTCTATGTACCTGTCTCCCACAATCACATGACTCTTGCTAAGAACCATCTATATATTACATAATCATTCCCACACTATTTATATCTTTACCATATTGTATTCTTGGATGTTTTCCATCAAGTTGATAAATGCACAAGAAATAGTTTTCTTCTTGGAAGTCACCTCATAACACTAATAGTATAACTCTGAGATAATATAGAT
>Ga0153946_1000465_pt1 | contig 17810 bp, 17 predicted proteins | sample TSNJ030MetaG_FD_104751 | JGI IMG/M metagenome (GOLD analysis project Ga0153946, IMG submission 104751) | Attine ant fungus gardens microbial communities from New Jersey, USA - TSNJ030 MetaG | ecosystem: Host-associated > Fungi > Mycelium > Unclassified | place: USA: New Jersey, Wharton State... | reverse complement strand
TAAAACGCATTATGGATGTGGTATGTAGTGTGATTGCACTGATTGTGTTGTTTCCGGTTTTCCTGATCACTGCGGTGGCGATTTGGATAGAGGATGGTGGGCCAGTAATCTATGCACAGGACAGGAATGGATTGAATGGTAAAGTGTTTCGGATGTATAAATTCCGAAGTATGTGTAGAGATGCAGAAAAATTGCATAAGAAATTACTTAAGAGGAACGAAGCTGATGGTCCGGTGTTTAAAATGAAGCGTGACCCCAGAGTGACTAAAGTCGGGAGGGTAATCCGACGAACCAGCATTGATGAGTTGCCTCAGCTTATTAACATTCTGAAAGGGGATATGAGTATTGTGGGGCCGAGACCGATTGTGACTTATGAAACAGAACGGTTTAATGAATATCAAAAACAGAGGATGGCGGTAAAACCTGGATTAACCTGTTACTGGCAATGCAGGGGGAGAAGTGATGTGTCCTTTGATGAATGGATTGAGTTGGATCTTAAATACATAGAAGAAGAGAGTTTTTGGGTGGATGTAAAAATTGTGTTACATACAGTGAGGATTGTTTTAAGTGGGAAAGGGGCTTATTAAGTATTAGTGAAGAATATAGAATGTTAGCTTTATACCTATGTTGGAACAAATAGCAGGATATATTGAATATATTGCAACACGATGTCGGCTTTATTTATTGATGTCGGAGTATGAAATTTATAAAGGTGAGGGACACATTTCATATGGATCTTCCTAAGAAACTTATTAAGTGATGGGAATAAGATATGCAACAGAATGATGTACAACATGTATTTCTTGTGGGTGCTAAGAGTCTCGGAGCTTACGGTGGATATGAGACATTCATAAATAAGTTAACAGAATATCATCAAGATGATGTAAGATTAAAATATCATGTAGCATGCAAAGCAAAAGGTGATGGTTGCATGGATGAAACAAAAGTTGAGGGAGTAACGGATATAGTTAAAGATAAAGCTGGGAACATAATCGAATTTACATACCATAATGCTCGCTGTTTTAAGATTTCGATGAAACTGGGTCCAGCACAAGCGATATATTATGACATAAAAGCTTTGGAAGAGTGCAGCAAATATATTAAAAAAAATTATATTTATAATCCGATTATTTATATCATGGCTTGCCGTATCGGACCATTTATTAGACATTTTTATAGAAAAATCCATAAACTAGGAGGAAAAATATATTTGAACCCAGATGGACATGAATTCAGACGTACAAAATGGAGCGTGCCAATAAGAATGTATTGGAAGATTTCAGAACAGAAGATGGTGAAGTGGTCTGATTGTGTCATTTGTGATTCTAAGAATATTGAGAAATACATACATGAGTGTTATGACGGAAAAGGAATAGGAGGAAGGAATCCTAAGACCAGCTTCATTGCATACGGTGCCGAAACAAGAAAAAGTATGATTACGGATGACGATCCAAAGCTGATAAACTGGTATGAAAGAAATGATCTTACTGCAGGAGCGTACTATCTTGTTGTTGGGCGATTCATTCCAGAAAATAATTATGCGATTATGATAAGGGAGTTTCTGCTGTGTCAGAGCCAAAAGGATTTTGTAATTATTACAAATATGAATGAACGATTTCTTAATGAGCTTGAGGCAGAACTTCATTTTATGGTAGATAAGCGTATTAAGTTCGTGGGTACGGTTTATGACCAGGAGCTTCTCATGAAGATAAGAGAAGAGGCATATGGATACTTCCATGGGCATGAGGTCGGTGGTACGAATCCTTCGTTATTAGAAGCTCTGAGTAGTACAGCTTTAAATTTGCTGTTGAATGTTGCCTTTAACCAAGAAGTTGCTGAGGATGCGGCTATGTACTGGAGCAAGAATGTAGGGAGTTTAGCAGAGCTTGTTGATAAAGCAGACAGGATTTCAGCAGATAAGAGAGAAGAGTACAGCAGCAAAGCAAAGCAGAGGATTAAGGATGCATATAGTTGGCAGTTTATTTGTGATCGTTATGCAGATGAGTTTTTAGGGAGATGAGCATGGAAATGGATTTAATGAGGTGAAACTATGAAAGTGATACTGCTTGGAGCATCAGGCTTTATCGGAACTAATTTAATAGTAAAGCTGGTTGAAAATGTACAAGATGAAATCACATTAGTAGATAAAAATATAATATATTTTGAGTCAATAATAAGGTTAAATTTTAAGAATGTTAAAATAGTAGAGTCTGATTTTTCTGAAAAAACAGATTTTAATGAGTTGTTAAAGGAGCAGGATATTGTTTATCACCTTGTGAGTACTACTGTTCCGACTACTTCTAATCAACAGATTCCACAGGAATTGGTTTCAAATGTAGTGGTAACATCTCTATTGCTAGAAGCCTGTATTAGTTGTAAAGTAAAGAAAGTTGTGTTTATATCCTCTGGTGGAACGGTATATGGAATAGAATCAGATTGCCCTTTGAAAGAAAACATTGCAGCTTATCCGATTACTTCCTATGGAATTCAGAAGGTGACAATTGAAAAGTTACTTTACTTGTATCAATATATGTATGGTTTGGATTACCGCGTAATTCGTTTAGCTAATCCTTATGGACCTTATCAAAGGCCCAATGGTATTTTAGGAGCTGTAACAACATTTACGTATAAAGCACTTATTGGAGAAGAAATCACAGTATACGGTGATGGCTCTGTGATAAGGGATTTCATCTATATTGAAGATGCAATTAGAGCTATTCTTAATATTGTAAATGGAAAAAATAAAAACAGAACATTCAACCTTGGTTGTGGCTACGGGACGAGTATTAATCAAGTTCTGGTAACGATTCAAAATGCACTAGGTATTGAAATGAATATAAATTATATGTCAGGAAGAAAGGTGGATGTTCCGGTGAATTTTCTTGATATTTCAAGGTACGAGACAGCATATGGAAAGTTAAAGCCTATCCCACTCATTGAGGGGATAAGACGAACAGCAGAATTCATGAAAAATCAGTACAGATTGTAAGGTGAATGTATGAAAATTTTACTAATAAATAAATTTCATTATATGTGGGGTGGTTCGGAAACCTATTATTTTGCTCAGGCAGAGGCATTTAAAGCTAAGGGACATGAAATTATCTTTTTTGCTATGCAAGATGAAAAGAACCTTCCTTGTGAACAGGAAGAGTATTTTGCACCGAACGTTGAATATAACAGCAAACTAGGTTTGAAAGCAAAGTTTACCGCTACAAAAAGTTTTTTTTATTCAAAAATAGCTGCGAAAAAAATGGAGGAATTAATTATTAAGGAGCACCCTGACGTTGCTCATATAGGATTACTTCATCGTCAAATCACCTTTTCCGTTGTTGATGTTTTAAAGAAACACAATATTCCAGTAGTTATGACGATGCATGATTTGATTTTTGCATGTCCTAATTACACAATGCTTACAAACGGTGAGGTATGTGAAGCGTGTGTGAATGGAAGTGTGCTGAATTGTATTATGAATAAATGTGTTAAAGGTTCTCTACCCAAAAGTATACTTGCTGCATGTGAAAAAGCATATTTACTCAAAAAGAATTATTATGACTTAATCGATTTGTACATTACTGAATGTGATTATTATAAGAATCTCATGGAAAAATCGGGAGTTACAAGGTCTCGGATTAGGTATAAAACTAATTTTCTGCCAATTGACCAAAAGTATGAGTTCAATCAAAAATACAGAGACTATGTTCTTTATTTTGGAAGATTTTCCAGAGAAAAAGGGATTATAACGCTTCTCAAAGCACACGAGGTATCTGGTTGTAAACATAAATTGATTCTTGTGGGTGCAGGCTCTATACAAAACGAAATAGAATTGTATATCAAAGAACATCGTTTGACTAATGTAGAATTACTACGAGCAATTTACGGTGAAGAAATGGAGAAAATTATAGAAGGCGCAAAATTGATTGTAGTTCCTTCCGAATGGTATGAAAATTGTCCGTATGCTTTACTACAGTCCATAGCGAAAGGTAAGGTTGTAATTGCAAGTAAAATAGGAGGATTGCCAGAACTAATAAAAGATAATGAAACAGGATTTCTATTTGAGGCAGGTAATGCCAATGATTTAGCAGATAAGATTGATTATGTGATGACTATGCTAAAAGAAAAGTATGAGGCTATGTCATGTATTATCGCTGATGAAGCTAAGAAAAATCATCACTGGGAACAATATACGGATATGCTAATAGATGAGTATCAAGAATTAATCGCAAGAGCGAATGATAAAAAAAAAGGAACAAAAAAATGAAAGGCATTATATTTGCTGGAGGTTCTGGTACAAGAATATATCCGTTAACGAGGGTGATAGCAAAATAGTTATTATTTTACAAGGTATTAGGGAAGTGCAAGTGCTGAAAGGCACTTTTAAGTTTAAGGATAGTTAATATGAGGATGTCAAAGAATAATAGTGATTGAATGAGGAAGTCATTGTGAAGCACCGCTGCAATGCCAAATATTCTATATGCAATAGATATAATCCCCATCGAAGCCAGATGAAGTGATTAGTCTTGAGACAATCAAGAAGCTGTCGAAGAAGTATTTCGCGAACATCATGGGTGGGAAATCGTTCATTAGGACTTATATTAAAGATATTGTGAGGGCGCTGTAATAAAATCTGATTGTATCGATATCTCCACTAACGGTTTTTCACAGACCGAATTGCAAACCTCTGTAAATAATTTCCACAGGTAGTTATCCTCATCTCCATCGAGAGGCTGGAACAAATCAATAACAAGTTTAGAGATCTCCAAAATGGCTATCTGCATGGTTATCAGTCTTTGAATAAACTACGTGAGATGGGCTGGGCTTGAATGATATTAGATTTGATATGAAATCAGGATAAGTATTCTCCTGAACTAGTACCGCTGTACAAGATTTCTAAAGAGATGGGCATAGAATATGCAACAGTTTCTCTCCACAATAGTCTCTACTTTGTTGCGGCAAAGAATATTATCCATGATCGTCCGATGGCTGCAGAAAACTTTGAGACTTTGTACAGATGAAGAAATAAGAGAGGTAGATATAAAAATTAAGATATTAACTCCTACATTTAACCGCGTGTAGGGAAAGATTTGAATTTATATCAACAATTATGTAATCAGATAATTAAAGAGTTTGAGTGGCCAATAGTCGATGATGGAAGTAATGATGATACAAAAACTATGGTCGAGGAGATTATTACCTCAGCCATTTTTCGTATTTGGTATGTATATAAATAAAATAGCAGTAAGCAAACTTCATTGAATATAGGAGTATCGTAGATTAATACTGAACTAACGTTCATAGTGGATTTAGATGATGATAGGCTGATAGAAAATGTTTTGAGCTAAGCGTGAAGGTGGATACTTATCTATCGTGGAGGATTGAATATGATGATGCACATGCCGATAAAGCTGAAGTCTTTCTTGAAGATTGATAAAAGGAATTCCCATTCCCAGAAATTGCGAGAGAATGTTTTTAAAGGAAAGCTTTATTTTGGATACGAATAGCACATAAATATTCGATGGTGCATATCAACAAAGCTATTTACATTTGGAAGCTATCAGGAAGATGATCTGAATCGGAATCGAAGGAAGAATAATATTACGTCTCCCATAGGTTGCATGAACTGTGCAAAGGAATTAATGGGGATTGATATCAAGAGAAAATATTGGATTAAAGGCGGTTTGCAATATATCGTTTATGGAAAGTCTGCAGGATACAGCGTTATTGAAGGAGAGCAGTTATAAAATGCTTACAGTAATATGTGCACCTCTTGGACCTTGTGCTATATGAAAAATGGAGGCGAGAAAATCGGTGAGCCTTTAAATAGACTGTTTTAGGAGTAATTGCGATGGAAAAAGGTCTCGTTTCGATTGTTTTGCCGATTTACAATGTTGAGAAATTTTTGGACAGATGCGTTAAAAGCGTTATCAACCAATCTTATACAAATCTTGAGATAATTCTTGTGGACGATGGTTCACCAGATGGTTGTCCTCAGAAATGTGAAGATTGGGCGCAGAAAGATAAGAGGATTAAGGTTGTCCACAAGGCAAATGCCGGTCTAGGAATGGCGAGAAATACAGGAATTGAAAATGCGTCCGGAGAGTATATTTGCTTCTTTGACAGCGATGACTATATTGTACTTGATGCAATAGAAAAGGCATATAACAGGATAAAGCAGTATAAAGCGGAAATTGTTCTTTTTGGTTTTAGTAATGTTGGTTCTGATGGAAGAACAAAGAAATGTAAGATTCCACAAACGGATAAAGAATTTTATGAGGGAGATGAAGTGCAAAACATTGTACTGCCTGACCTTATTGCTCCCAATCCATTGACAGGGGAAAAGACATACTTATGTATGAGTGCTTGGGCGTGCATGTATTCCATGAGCATCATAAAGGAAAATGATTGGCGATTTGCTTCAGAAAGACTGTATATATCTGAGGATGTTTATTCTCTTTTGTATTTGTACAGAGTCATAAGTAGTGTGGTTATTCTTCCAGAAGCTTTATATTTCTACTGTGAAAACAGAACATCGCTCACACATACATACCGTAAAGATAGGTATGACAAAAATAAACTGTGCTACGAATCCTGCCAGAAAGCATGTGACGAGCTTGATTATAATCAAGATGTAAAAGACAGGCTTTCGTTCCAATATGTTTCAAATATAATCGGCACATTGAAAATCGTTGTTGCGGCAGATTGTAGCAGGAGCGAACAGATACAAAATTTGAAGGAAATAATTACTGACCAGTTCTTCCAGAAGGTGCTTCATCAAATGAATATAAAAAAAGAGTCCTTGACAAGGCGAATTCTTTTTGAAGTCATGAAAAGGAAATTGATCGGGGTTGTGTATGTACTGATTAATTTGAAAGCATAGGGAAAATACAATTACCATTAAATTTGTTAAGAAATCGTGGGCAAGGATTGTAAAACTATGAACGAATATCCAGTTATAGGAAGGAAATAATGGGAAAATGAAGTTGAAATGGAATAAAAATAAAATTGAATTATTTTATGCTTGTATATTTATGCTTGTTTTTTTGAATGAGTTTTTAAGAATTTATACATTTCAGGAAGTTAGATATTTAGCGACATATGTAAATGTTTTTGAGCTGATTATATACGCTTCATTGTTATATATAATAGTTAAAAAAGGCTACACAAAAAAGCAATTATTTATTCTTGCCGCTATAGGAGGTTTGCTGTTTGTTGGCTATTATCAGAGTGGACAAGCAGCTTATTTTAGAGCATTTCTATTGATCTTTGCAGCAAAGAATTTTTCTTTTAAAAGGATCGTGAAAACATGTAGATATGCGCTTATGAGTACTTTTATTATAGCTGTTTGTTTGTATCTCTTGGGATTGTCAGATTCAGGTCTTCAAAGAAGAGGATCAATAGCTTTGGGCTACGGCTCTCCAAACGTTGCAGCGCAAATAATTTTTATTATGTGTCTTTTATGGATAGTTGAGCTAGGAGATAGTATTAATTATAGGCATTTTATATTTTTATTTATTATCAACGCTGTGTCATTATTCTTAACTAACAGTAGAACTAGCTTTTTTTTACTACTAATTACGCCAATTGGTTTTGAAATAATGAAAAGAACCGCAGTAAAAAGAATAGATGGTAAATTTATTCGATTGTTTATTTATGCGTGTCCGTTTCTAGTTGCAGGTTTTAGTTATGTTACAGCAAAATTATTGGAAACATCTAATTCGATGCTCTATCTTGACACTCTTTTAAGTAATAGAATCTTCTTGAATTATTATGCTTTCAAAAATAATGCTTTGACATGGTTTGGTCAAAATGTAAATTTACATGACTCTTCCGGGACTGTTTATAACAATATTAGAAATATGCATAACTGGAGTGTAACAGTTGACAATACGTATGTAGTTTCTTTAATTGTAATGGGGATAATTCCCACAGCGATTTTACTGGCGGGCTATGTATTTGTTGTAAAAAAAGCATTAATAAATAAAGACAATACAATTTTATTGGTTGCTGTGTCTTTAGCATTATATGGATTCTCTGAATCACACTTAACGGAAATATATAATAATTTTATATATTTTTATATTATGTCTGAGATAGTGCCACCACAGGTAATTAGACAAACGGAAAAAATGATAAAATCAGCTAGCTTTAGGAGAATAGAATATGATACCTAAAAAAATAAATTATATTTGGCTTGGTGGTAAAGAATTGCCCGTTCATGCTCTTATGTGCATTAATTCTTGGAGAAGAATTATGCCAAATTATGAAATAGTTCAATGGAATGAATATAATTTGCCATTGGCCAAAATTGCGGAAAAAAATAAATTCTTTGCAAAATGCAGAAAACTAAAATTGTGGGGATTTATGTCCGATTATTTGCGTCTCAGGATTCTTTATGAATATGGCGGAATCTATCTTGACACAGATATTGAGACTTTGAAACCATTTGATGATTTGTTGCAAAATGGATATTTCATGGGATATGAGGTTGGCGATACGACTTTTGGCTTGGGCGACTATATAGGAAGTGGGATAATAGGGGCAGAATCACATAATAATCTGATAAAACGATTGCTTGATTTTTATGAGGATGAAATTTGGAATTCTCCTTTTTATGTTAACACAATGATTTATAAAAGCGTATATCTGAAAGATCCGGATGCTTTTAGTCACGGTAGCATATATCCAATCGATTACTTTTCACCTTTTCAGTGGAATGAACAGCCGAAAGATTTGGTTGAAACTGATAACACATACAGTATCCATTGGTACAGTAAAAATTGGAATATGACAAGACAGGGATATGTTTTTTTAAACACAAAACATTACATGTCTAGAGTAGAAAAGGTATATCAAATAATAAGAAAGAATTTAGGATACTGCAAAAGAAAAAATAGTAAATCATAAACCAACCACCTTATTTTATACCTATAAATGGAGGATATTTCCGATGTCTGGAATAATTAGTTTTATAAAAAGAACGAAGAACAGAGGGTTACTAAACATTTTAAAAATTATAGATTTGAAGGTTATTAAAAAAATTGATCGCCTTTTTGTCAAAACCTTCAGTATTTTTAAAACAGATGAAAAATGTATCGTTTTGGAGAGTCAAGGAGACTACACGGACAATATTAAAGTATTCTATGACTACATGGTAAAAAACAAACTGAATGATGATTATAAACTCATTTGGATTGTTCATAATCCCAAGAATTACGAGCCGGTTTCTAATGTAAAGTTTGTATCGCGTTTTCACTATGGTATCCATGTAAAACTTGACTATTATATCGCTACTGCAAAGTTTATTGTATTTTCTCATCCATATTGGCTAACCAGCTGGAAAGATGATCAAGTAGTCATCCATACAACACACTCTGCTTTCCAGCTTAAGGGTACAGATACCAGAGGAAAAGAAACAATGAAAATATTTGATTATGTTCTTTGCTGCAGTCCTTATGTGCGTGATATTCGAATGAAGAATCTTTCGGTTAAATTCGAGCAGATGCTGGTAATTGGAATGCCACGTATTGATTTGGTTTTTCAGCATAAGAATTGCCTGGGAACCTTAATTCGTGAATATGCTGAGGAAAAAGTTATCTTGTCGATGGAAACATATAAACAGGCAAATAGTTGGAACGATTCGGGTTCCGTCGATTGCTTTGCTTTAAATGTGGTACATACGATTGAAGAACTCAAATTACTGGATTCTTATCTGGGAAGAAAAGGATGTAAACTAATTGTTAAGATACATCATCTGCAAAACTTATCTTTTTTGAAGATGGTTGAATTAAGTAATATTAAATATCTAACTGATTATGATCTATTTAAAGAAAACATTCTAGTGAACGAATTACTGGAAAATGCTGATATTTTAATAACCGACTACTCCTCTGTTTTTTACGAATATCTTCTTCTTGATAGACCAATTGGCTTCCTTATTGGCGATTTTGAGGATTACTCTCGCGGTTTTTTAATGGAAGATCCTTTGAAGGAAATGCCAGGTGAAAAAATTAGAACGCTAGATGGTCTGTTGAGCTTTATAGATAACTGTTTGCTTGGATGTGATTTATATGTTGAAGAAAGAACGATTATTCGCAATAAAGTATTTAAGTATCAGGATAACCAAAATTGCGAGAGATTATTTAAGTGGATTAATAACTATTCGAATGAAGGGAAATGCAAGTTATGATCATCGGATACACAACAGGTGTCTACGATTTATTTCACGTAGGCCATTTGAACTTATTTAAAAACGCAAAAGGTATGTGTGACAAGTTAGTTATTGGCGTGACTGTGGATGAGCTTGTCCAGTACAAGGGTAAAAACGCTATGATTCCGTTTGAGGATCGAATCGAGCTTGTTCGGTGCTGCAAGTATGTGGATGCCGCTATCCCACAGTACGATATGGACAAGCTGACAGCTTGCAAGAAACTGGGAGCATCATACCTTTTCGTAGGTGATGACTGGTTTGGAACGGAGAAGTGGAACAAGTACGAAGAGGAATTCGCTAAAGAAGGAATCAAAATTGTATACTTCCCGTATACTAAAGGAATTTCTTCTACGAAGATCACGGAAGCACTTAAGGCTGTACGTCAAAACAGCCTGCAGGATGTAAAATAAGGACATAAGCGAGGTGATAGCATGGATTTAAGAGTATGTGCAACGGGAGATTTGATGCTACTAGAAAGTTTCCCGGCAAATTATGATTGGCAGGAAATAGCAAATGCTATTCAGGATTGCGATGTTAAAATTACGAATCTTGAAACAGTCGTTTCTTCGTGGGATTGTTTTGCTTCCACGTTTTGTGGAGGGCAGTGGATCAATACAGAGCTGGATAAGCTGGATGATGTTAAGAAATTTGGCTTCAATCTGTATGGATGTGCAAATAATCACAGTATGGATTATTCTTTTGACGGACTGCTTTCCACAAGAAAAGCGCTGTTCGAAAGGAGTATGCTTTTCGCTGGTATTGGAAGGAGTCTGGATGAAAGCTCGCAAGCGGTTTATTATAGTGTGCCGGGGAAAGATATCACGGTAGCTTTTTTGTCGGTGACGACAACATTTATTGATGCTGCACGCGCCGGAAATAGCAGAGGGGAAATTCCATCAAGACCGGGTGTCAATCCGCTGCGAGTGCAGACAAAATATTTTGTGTCTCAGAAACATTTCATTCAACTCAGCGAAATCGCCGCAGCAACTTATATAAACGGCGAGCGCGATTGCGCCCGCAAGATAGGGAGTCTTCCACCAGAGGAGAAAGGGAGTATAAACTTTGGAGGTCATTTCTTCGTAGTATCGGATGACGGAGCAGAAGGGAAGTTTACATATTGCAATCAGAACGATTTAGACAGGATTTTGTCTGAAATAAAAATGGCAAAAGAAAAGGCAGACCATGTTATTATATCTGTCCATTCCCATCAGATAAAAAAAGATACATATGTTGAACCAGATTATTTCCTAGAAGAATTTGCTCATAAATGCATAGTGAAGGGGGTGTCAGCTGTGATTGGTAGCGGTACGCATCAGCTTAAGCCGATAGAGATATACAAAGGAAAGCCAATCTTCTATTCGTTGGGGAATTTTGTATTTCAAAGTTGTCTGATAAAAAGACTACCCGCAGATTTCTGGGACAAGTATCATTATCCCACTGAACTCACTGTGGAAGAGGGTCTTTCCATAAAAACCCATAATGGCACGATTGGATTGGAGATCGACAAGAGCAATTATCTATCAATAATCCCAATTATTGATTTTAAGGGAGATGAGGTAGCTGAAATTAAGTTACTTCCTGTTGAATTGATGTTTAATGATGAGCGTAAGTTCAAGGGTTTACCAAGAAAAGCTGACATACAAGATACTATTGCAATTTATGAGCAGTTAAAATCCATCAGCAATTTATATGGGACAAGGTTTGAATTGGATGGCGATTATATAAAAGTTGAAATTTAACAAACTAACTTAGGTAATTGTTAAATGCTTGTTATCCATAAAAAAGGGAAAGCAGAATGCTATATAAGGAAAAAAAAGTCACTGTTCAGTATCTAATCTGAATCGACATAGAACATCATATTGTACTTTAATAAACTCAAAAAGTATTATTTCAAAAGAGTACTATTTTAAGCAATCAATGGTTTTAGATTCCTGATATATTGTGAAAAGCTTATACGGTGAGCAACAATTACCATGAGCTGGTTGGCAATACTGGCAAGGAATACATTTGCCCTGGTAGTTGTATGGTTGCGGATTCTACGTCTGGCAGTTCACATATTGATTTAAAGTGGTTAGTAGCATGTTCAATGATGGTTCTGATTTTATAGGTAGCATCCCAATCTTCAGAATCCTGCTGCATTCCGGGAAATATACGGAATTCCATGTTTTCATAAGTATACGTGGTCCGTTCTTTTTTTGCAGTATTGCAAGGCTCAGTTCAGTCACATACCCATTCTCCTTTTACTATGTGAACCTTTGGGCAGATCCATTTATTCTTGTCAGAAAGCCTCTTTTCATGACAGGGATCTGAGTACTTCATATTAAGATTGCTGTCTTTAGGACATGTAGGATAGCTGTAGATATTATAGCCGACCTTTAAAAGAGTACTTTCATTCTTGAGGTTATACGGGATAACAGCTTTAGCAAAATGAAACTCATCCTTAAGGAAACCATAGATTTCAATTGTATCAGACGCAAAATCCCTCAGGAGGGTATCTGGATGAAAGTCAGGATATAGTGCAAAAAAGTAAGCAAACACAGGCATTAAGGAAGAGGAATCACCGATTAAATAGACTTCATCAAATGAGTCGGATTTTTATCTATAGGAATATCTTCATGAGATGCTTTAAAGTCATCATCCCAAAGGTGATATGCCGAACTATTCCAAGACTATTAGTGAGGAAATTTGTAAGCATTGCAGAAGTGTCCGTTTATGTATTGCAGTTTGGCATCATTATGGGAGGCCGCCCTGTAAGGCATCAAGCCAAAAGCTATTTTGTAAGGGTCAACATCCGGATTATCTTTATAATAAACCTTCAATCTACGTATGAGATAATTATTATTTTCAGTAACATAAAATGTAACGCCGGAGGTATCAAAGGTAAGTTTCTGCGCAAGAGAAGAATCAATAGACTGGCAGATGGGTTCAATAAAATCAACCTTTTGCTGAAACATTATTTCAAGTTACAATAAGCATTGAATCGGTATAGACAGAAAATGTCTTCTGAAGGATGAGAATAGAGTGAAACCAGGTAAGAAGATACTCCCTTTTGCGGCCTAGGGATTGATAAAAAAGCATTGGAAAAGACAGAAGGAATAAATTCACAATCTGTAAAGGAGAGCAAAGATGATTGTAGATAAAAATTACTGCATGAGTTCATTTCTTATGTATCGTACAGTCGCTGATGACAATAAGTGTTTTAAGGAAGGCATAAAACCAAATTTGTATCAGGATATTCATGCAAAGAAAGGTGTCAGGACAAGCCGTGAGCTTGGACAGGCATTAAAGAAATGTATTGAAAGTACACTGAAAAAAGGGAAGACCGCTCTTGCCCTGTCTGGGGGAATCGATTCCGCTGTACTTGCAAAATACATGCACGGAAGGGGAAAGGCGTATACCTTCCAGTGCATTGTTCCAGGCATAGAGGTTACGAATGAAGTACCTCGTGCAAGGAAATATGCAGAAGCCTGCGACTTGGAACAGGAAGTCGTGGAAGTGTATTGGAGCGATATGGAAGAATATACTCCGATACTGATGAAACACAAAGGTGCGCCGATCCATTCGATTGAAGTGCAGATATATAAAGCAGCATTAAGAGCAAAACAGGACGGATTTGAAAACATCATATTCGGCGAAAGTGCAGATCTGAATTATGGCGGGTTAAGTGGTCTTATGTCAAAAGACTGGAGACTTGGAGAGTTCGTTGATCGTTATAGTTATGTGTTACCGTACAAGGTCTTAAAAGAACCAGAATTGATACTTGAACCAATCAGCAGATATGAACGCGAAGGCTATATTGACGCATTTGAATTCTGCAGAGGGTTCTTTTTTAGAGAAGCGATGGGCAGCTATACAAACGCATGTGAGTGTGCTGGAATTAATTTGGTATGCCCGTATGCTTATACAAAATTAGATGGGAATCTGGATTACGACAGGATTCGCTCTGGTGAAAACAAGTATTTGATACGGGAGCTTTTCGGCAAACTTTATTCGGGATTTGAGCAGCCAACAAAATTACCAATGCCGAGACCATCCAATGAATGGTATAAAGATTGGAAAGGACCAATAAGACAGGAATTTTGGGAGCACTGTGCTGAAGGTCTGACAGGTGATCAAAAGTGGTTACTGTGGTCTTTGGAAAAGTTTCTTGATGTAATCGAATCCAGATAGACACTAAGCTTAGAACGTTTTCATAATCGGTCAATTTTGCTGTTTGATAAAAAGGAGATAATTAAATGATGACAGATTTATAATAGCGATGAACTTTACACTTATCTTCAAAATTCATCTGAAGAACACCTTAAGAGGAAGAAGTGTACCATTGCCCTTAGCGGTGGAATAGACTTCGCAATATTGCTCAAATCGATGCCCATAGGTACGATTGCATATACATTCAAGTGTGTTGTTCCCAAAAGAGAAGTTACTGGTGAAAGCGGCTGTGCGGCAGAGTATATCAGATATGCTGTGATGGAAGGGATGTAGCACAAAATTATTCCAATTATATAGGAAGAAATGTGCATGGAACCTGTATCTGAATTTTTATTCATGGAATCGACAGGTGAAATGAACTCCATAAAAACTACTTCCATGGCATCCGGTTTCAATTTTTTACACTGTTGGTTAAATCAGAGGTAGCTGGTACCTGAACATCTATGTGAAAAAAATCAAATAGCTCATTTTTAGCAGAGGAAGTTCTTATCGGAACCAGAAAGGTGATAAGTTTGTCAGTAAGGAGCTTTTTATTAAGGATCATATCATATCATTTTCAGGTTTGACCGCAATCTGGAAAATATTTTGCAATGTTGGTGATAACGGAAGAAAAAGAACCTTAATTTTTTGATAAAACATGTGAAAATATGCCTTCTTGAATTAAATGATAAGTCTAATCACCCAGCTATGCTGGGGAGAATAGAGTGAGTAGTGGTGTTAAGGTTAATATAATAAAGCCTCTTGTGCTAAAATGAGAATAGTGTCGCAAGCCAAACTCAAAGGTGGTCCAAATGGACAATAAAAGTTTATCACATACGAAATGGAAATGCCAGTATCATATCGTGTTTATACCAAAGTATAGGAAGAAAAAATTGTATGGGGACTAAGAGAGGATGTCAGAGAAATAATTTCAACGTTATGTATGTACAAGGATGTAGAAATAGTAGAGGGAGCAGTATGCCCAGATCATGTACATTTATGCGTATGTATTCCTCCTAAAATGTGTGTATCAAGCTTCATGGGATATCTAAAGGGGAAGAGTACCCTGATGATATATGACAGACATCCAGAGCTGCAAAGTAAATGGAGCAAAGCATTTTTGGGCACGGGGATATTATGTGGCAACGATAGGCATTATTACAGAAACTGCAATAAAGAATTACATTAAAGAACAATCAGAAGAATCATGAAAAGAAGACAGTGAAGGAGCCTCTTTTTAGAGGCAGCCAGTAACAACGCTTGCAATACTCGCCTTTTAGGCGGGTAAGTAATTAGCCCTTTGGAGAGCAATTGACAAACCACCACTTGAAGTGGTGGTTGATGACTTAGACCCCCACTTTGAGGAATCAAACCATACAGTGATAAATATTAAATTAATGACATTGATGTAATGACAGGATATGATGTCTGGCATTACAGAAGCATAATAAAAGCGTTTTTGGTTGCTGTTTTCGCGATTGTAGTTATTGAACTGGGAACGTATTTTGCCAGTAAAATTGATTGTATATTTTTACCTGAATTGCCAGGAAAAGATAGACAGATGTCAGTTGTACGGAAAAATAGCCGAAAAAGGGAATATTTGAAACTATATATACGTACTTAATCGGTAGAAATCGGAGGCGTTTGTAATGAGAAAATTTCTAGATAAATATCGAAATATGCCTGTTCAGGTCAGGGCGTCCTTTTGGTTTCTGATTTGTTCCTTCATGCAGAAGGGCATTTCCACGATAACAACACCAATTTTTACTCGCCTATTTTCGACAGCAGAATATGGACAGTATAATGTTTTTAACTCGTGGTTAAGCATCGTGACGGTATTTGTCACTTTGAATCTATCATCAGGGGTATATGCACAGGGTTTAGTTAAGTTTGATGACGAAAGGAAGATACTATCATCTTCTCTTCAAGGGCTTATGACGGTTCTTGTGCTTGTGTGGACCGCAATATACTTAGTTGCGCATGATTTTTGGAATGGATTACTGGGTCTAACCACTGTTCAGATGCTTGCCATGATGGTGATGATCTGGGCAACTGCTGCGTTTGGTTTTTGGGCAAATGAGCAGCGAGTGAGCTATCAATATAAGAATTTGGTGATTTTGACATTTGCTATTTCTCTCGCAAAGCCGATTGTCGGAATCGTATTTGTTTTGCTTGCAGAGGATAAGGTAACCGCCAGGATACTTGGACTTGTACTTGTGGAGTTAGTGGGATACACTGCATTATATGTAATCCAAATGCGTAGAGGAAAGATGTTCTTCAGCACAAAATTCTGGAAATACGCATTGACGTTCAACTTGCCGCTGTTGCCACATTACCTCTCACTGACTGTATTGAGTGGTGCTGACCGGATTATGATAAAAAGCATGGTTGGAGAGTCAGAAGCTGGGATATACAGTCTTGCATACTCAGTTTCTCTTATTATGACATTATTCAACACATCACTCATGCAGACAGTCAGTCCATGGATATATCAGAAAATTAAATCAAAAAATATTACTGACATAGCACCAATAGCCTATATGACAATGTCTGCTATTGCAGGGGTAAATTTGCTCTTGATTGTCTTTGCACCAGAGATTGTAGCTATCTTTGCACCATCAAGCTATTATGAGGCAATTTACGTTATTCCACCTGTAGCAATGAGTGTATATTTTATGTTCAGTTATGACTTGTTCGCAAAATTTGCCTTTTATTATGAAAAAACAAAATTTATTATGATTGCAAGTGTGATAGGAGGAGTTCTTAATATTGTGTTGAATTACATTTTTATTGGTCTTTGCGGATACAAGGCAGCAGGATATACGACTCTTGCATGTTATATGATATACTGCTTTGGTCATTATATCTTCATGAGGATGGTGTGTAGACAATGCTGTGACGGAATCATGCCTTATGATACGAAAAAAATCGTGGGTGTTACGGGAGTGTTCCTATTTGCAGGGTTCGGATTACTGTTTACATATGACTATCCGGTTATTCGGTATGGAGTTATTATAGTAGTTATGGTTATTGCGTTCATTAAGAGGAAGATGATTGTTGGGATAGTTAAGAAGATAATGGTGGTGAAGAAATAATGCTGTCGTTCGTGTTTATTTTATGGAGACCTACAGCTAGGAGCCTTGGACAAAAGTATTTTTTATATAAAAGCGTAAATCTAATATAGAGACACTAAAACACTGCTTTTCAAAAAGGGTACAACAAGCTAAGAGATATAGCTGCCCTCTCTTGGTATTCGGTATGCCATTTTGGCTTAACTGTTATAGTACCTCCTTTCCTGCAATTTGCTTAGCCTGTCTGTTGATATCTTTCCCCAATTCCATCCCCACTGTGGATAACTTCCTGCCAGGAACTGCTGTGGAAATAGACTTTCAATAGTTTCCTGATATTCTGCATGAGG
>Ga0153946_1000460_pt1 | contig 17906 bp, 11 predicted proteins | sample TSNJ030MetaG_FD_104751 | JGI IMG/M metagenome (GOLD analysis project Ga0153946, IMG submission 104751) | Attine ant fungus gardens microbial communities from New Jersey, USA - TSNJ030 MetaG | ecosystem: Host-associated > Fungi > Mycelium > Unclassified | place: USA: New Jersey, Wharton State... | reverse complement strand
TGACCCATGTAAAATGCTTATGTAACTTATTCATAATAAAAACTCCTTTGTAAAATTTTGCGGCAACTTAATTCTACACGGAGTTTTTATTTATTTAAATAATAATCTGAAATTTCGCATATGAAATAGACTAATCCCTGCTCATAAAGGGGAGAGGTTATGAATACCAGAGAAGAAAAATCAAATTCGTTTTGATTTTTGAAAACGCTCATGGTATTATAATAAAGGATAACTATGCTCGAATTTTTTGTAATGAAGGTGACCGGGGGGCTTTCTCCCGGCTGTTTATGTGCAATGCAGGATTTTTTTGCCTTGGTAACAAAGTTGCATGATCACACTGCCTGACCGGTTACAATGTTCTACTTGCTGCAATGCCGGAACCGAAAGAAAATAGCGTTCACACAAAAAATAGATTTACCAAAGGTTCTTGCAGTGTTATAGCCATGTTCAATCATCTGGACAACATGGGTAGGGGGGCTTTTCTCCCGTTGTTTTCCAGGAAAGGATTGTCTGGATGCCGTCCTGGAGGTTGATATGGAGCGGGATACAGAACCATGTAGAAACATTGCCTGCAAGTACATCGATCCCACCAAACATGTGTCCAAGTCTGGCCATTTGGCAACGATAGTTTCCAGTTCTCAAGAAGAGGCATGGAAAGAATGGATCATGGTTGCATAAAGCTTTGGGTTTAAAGAAAGATCACGTACAATGGAAGTGATCCCCAGTTTATCCGAATGAACCATAAGGCCAACAATAATTGCGACAAACCATTGAAATACAGTTTGTCTGGAAACGCAGGATTTAATGTTGTTTAAAATAGTTTTAATAGTTTCAATATATTCAATTATTTATGTAGCCAATCATCGAACAATATGGTAAACTAACCATCAGATAACCTTTTCGGTGATTTTATCTCCTTTTTCTTTTAGCCAAGTAAAGGATACCATAAAATAGATTGAAAAGGTTATTTTTTATTTTGACTGTCCAGTAAACTATTATAATAAGCAAAAAGTATTTGTGAAATGGAGGAAAAAACAGAATGTGGTGCAAAAACTGTAATATCAAAACAAATGAGAAAGTGTGCCCAGTCTGTGGAGAAGAAGCGATTGAAGATCTGCCGGTAGAGGTATATTGGTGCAAGGAATGCAAAGTTCCTATTATTCAAACAATTGTTCAGGCGGATAAGGGAATATGCCCTATTTGTGGAAGAAAGACTAGGTATATGGCAGCTGACTTAAGACCAGTATTCCCAGAAGAGAGATTGCTGATTGAGTTACTTTTGGAGAAACCCCCAAATGAGTTCATAGAGAAGTCTATATGGGCTGCCAATAGTAGGTATTACATAGATGGGAAAGCTATTGCTCTACCGAGTAAACTTTTTCAGACTGCGGATACCGATTTGCTAATTGAGCAAATAGCGATGTATCAGAAAGATAATAGTTATAAATATTTTGATGAGTATATAAAACGTTTCATCAAGGCAAATCAAAGGAAATTGGATTATTTGAAGGATGAAGCTTTTGGTTTCGTTAGGAGAGCAGCATCAAAATTTGATGAAGAGAAAATTGTAATTTCTTTTTCGGGCGGAAAAGACTCTACAGTTACGGCAGATGTAGTGATAAAAGCGTTGAGCAATCCGAGTTTAGTTCACATATTTGGAAACACTACATTGGAGTTTCCTTCCACTGTAGAATATGCTGAACGCTACAGAAGTAATCACTCACAAGCTATTTTCTTGACGGCTAAAAATGACGATCAGGTTTTCACAGATGTCTGCGAAGATATCGGACCGCCAGCAAGAATGATGCGGTGGTGCTGTTCTATGTTTAAAACAGGACCAATTACAAGGGTTATTAATAGTTTATATCGAAATCAGCAGATTTTGACTTTTTATGGAATAAGAAAATTTGAATCTGTAAGTAGAAGTAAATATAATCGAATAGAAGATGATGCAGAGTCTGTAAAAATTCAGCAACAGACGGTTGCCTCTCCAATTTTTTTATGGAAGGATATAGATATTTGGCTATATATATTAGCTGAGGATGTGGACTTTAATAAAGCATACCGATTAGGGTATGATCGTGTTGGATGTTGGTGCTGCCCGAATAATAATCAACGTGCACAATTTCTATCACGTATATACATGCCAGAGAGATCTAAAAAGTGGAGAGAATTTCTTGTTAATTTTGCAAAGAGGATTGGCAAGGTTGATGCCGAAGTATATATAGATACTGGAAAATGGAAAGCAAGACAAGGCGGTAATGGCTTGGATGCAGCGAGTGATGTAAAGATTAGATTCACTAACTGCACGTCAGAGGAACATGCAAAAATTTATCGATTATTAAAACCTTTCGATGACGATTTGGTTGGAATGTTTATACCATTTGGGAGAGTTGCACCAGAACTTGGAAATACGTTGCTTCAAGAGGTATTGATACTTGATATTAGTACAAATGTACCTATTCTTTCAATACAGCCGTTTGGGCAGGACGATTATGATTATGCAGTTAAAGTGAGAACAATGAACGTTCAGGATCATGAAGATTTGCAACGTATGGCGGGATACCAAATTCGAAAATTTAATGCATGCAGGAAATGCTTGAAGTGTGAATCTATTTGCCGATCAGGAGCTATTTCAATTATAAGAGATAGTTATTATATTAATCCTGATAAATGTGTTCATTGTAAGATGTGTGTAACAGCAAAGTATTTGGATGGTGGTTGCACAATGGATAAATATCTCAGGACAAAATAGAAATTATGGAGGAGATTAAAATGGCAATGAAGTTTCGTGCCCATGATACATTTTTTATAAGAAAGGGATGGCTTAGTAAGGGTATGAAGCATGTCGTTATAAAGCCGGATATCTTTGTTGATAAGGCAGAAAATCCAACGGATATTCTGGGGATCGGCACTAATATGGTGAAAGCCTTAAGATATTGGCTCCAAACGGTAGGCTTGACATATGAACTTTCACGAGGAAGAAGAGTACAAACTCTAACCGATTTTGGACAGTATGTGTATGCTCATGATCGGTATATCGAAGAACTAGGGACACTTTTTTTATTGCATTATAAGTTGGCATCTAGTAAGGACGATGCAGCGGCGTGGTTTTTTTTCTTCAATGTATTTACTATGTCAGAGTTTACAAAAGAAGATTTTGTACAAGCGTTACAAAATTATATTTTGATGTCCGAAGGTGGTGAACCGGTTGCAAGTAGGTCATTAAATGATGATTTTTCCTGCATTATTAATACCTATTTACCTAGATACAAGTCAAATCCGGATAAAGTTTCGCCAGAGAACAATATTGATTGTCCTTTGGGTGAATTAGGGCTTATTGATATTTTAAGTAAGGAAAAGAAAAGCTATAAAAAATCAATTCCTGCGGCAAGCTCCATTAATCCGTGGGTAGCATTGGCTGTTATTATGGACTGTTCAGATGGCCGCAATGAAATTGGATTAAACGAGCTTCTGACGGCCCCTCGAAATATAGGAAAGATCTTTAATCTTGACGCAATTACTATGCTTGATATTTTGCACAGTATAGAGAAGCTGGGGAAGATTAAAATAGTCAGAACAGCAGGACTTGATGTGATTCACATTAAAGAGCAATTGACATTTAGTGATTGTGTTGATAGATATTACCAAAATATAGAAGAGCAGAAATAGGGGAGCGGCCATGAGTGAAATGATTTCGGTTGCATCAGGTTTTCAATATTCGGTGAATATTGGGTATGACCTGAATAATGATGATAAATTTAAGAATTTCATACCGACAAAATCAGCGTTAACACTTCTAGAGGACATTTTGTTGAGTACACATCCCTCATCAACCGAGAGGGCCCGTGTGCTTATCGGTGCCTATGGAAAAGGAAAATCGCACATTGTCTTAACGATTCTTGCAATGCTAATGAAAAAGGATCGTTCTCTTTTTGAAAAAACAATGCCTAAGATTGAAAAGAATTCTAGGCTTCTTCAGTGTGTTGATAATTATTACGAAAATGATAATAGAATATTGCCTGTTGTTATTACAGGAAGTAATACTAGCTTGCCGCAAGCATTTCTGTTGGCATTACAGAGAACCCTTTCCGAAAATAGTCTTCTCGATATAATGCCAGAAACTAATTATAAAGCAGCGGTGAAAGTCATTGAGCGCTGGCAAACAGAATTCCCGGATACTTATAGGCAGTTGAAACATGTTATAGATATACCTATTAAAAAATTTATTGAAGATTTAAATGACTATAGTGTTGAAACTTATGAGAAATTTGAACGCATTTACCCTACATTAACTGCTGGCAGTGTATTCAATCCATTTTTAGGATTCGATGTGGTGGATCTTTATGATGAAGCAGTAAAAGGCTTGAGAAATAAGGGATATACGGGGATATATGTTGTATATGATGAATTTAGTAAATTCCTTGAGGCTAATATTTCAGAGGCATCTGTTAGTGACACAAAAATGTTGCAGGATTTTGCAGAAAAATGCAATCGGAGTGGAGAATCACAACTTCACTTAATGCTAATTTCGCATAAAGAGATTGCAAATTATATTGACAAATTACCAAAGCAGAAAGTAGATGGTTGGAGGGGAGTTTCTGAAAGATTTAGACATATTCATCTGAATAATAATTTTACTCAGACATATGAGATTATTGCATCTGTAATTCAGAAGGAAAATATTCTATGGGGAGAATTTTGCGGAAAATATGGTGATAGTTTTGTTAGTCTCGAACATAGATATACAGACCACAACATCCTTGCAGATGTGGATAAGAAAGAACATAGAACAACCTTGTATGGATGCTACCCATTGCATCCTGTGTCTACTTTTATTTTACCAAGGCTTTCGGAACGCATTGCGCAGAATGAAAGAACACTGTTTACCTTTCTTTCAGCACCGGGGCTTTCCACATTACCAGCGTTTTTAGATAACTATTGCGATGATGAATTTAAGGTGATAACACCAGATTTAATTTATGATTATTTTGAGCCGCTTTTCAAAAAAGAGGTTTATTCGGGTATGATTCATGAGAATTATATTCTAACAGGAATGGTTCTTGAAAAATTAGAGGAAGGATCGCTAGAAAGTAAGGTGGTTAAGGCATTATCACTTATCTATATATTAGAGCAGTTTGAGAAACTAAAGCCTTCCAAAGATGAAGTAGTAGGTATCTATTCTATTAGTTATAAGGTAGAAGAGATTGAGGCGGCTATTGATAATCTTATTGAAAAAGAGTACGTGGTTTACCTTAAACGAAGCAATAGTTATTTACGATTAAAGCAAACTTCTGGGGTGGATATCAAACAGAAAATCAAGGATACTATAGAAATTCAAGCAAGACGAGTAACTGTAAAAGACATATTGAACGCTTCCAATTTTGATAATTATATTTATCCTTCACGTTACAATAATGAACGTGAAATGATTCGTTTCTTTTCCTTTGAATTTGTGGATGAGAATGAGATAACAGAGGATATTGATTGGGATTTGAAGAGTGAAAACATTGAAGCAGATGGAGTTATTTATGGTGTTATTCTACACAGTGAAGAATCTATCGAAAGGCTGCAAGAAATCCTTTTGAAATCTAGTAAAACATGTAATCGATATGTTTTTATTTTGCCTAAATATTTTATATCCATTGAAGATATTGTCAGAGAGTTTAGTGCAGTCACTTTATTGAGAGATAGTGCTGCCGATGATAAGATATTATTTGATGAATACGAAGTAATATATGAAGATCTTCGTGATGTCATAAGCACATTTTTGAGCGGCTACACCCATCCAGAAGAATTTAAGTCAAAATATATATATAGTGGTGCAGAGGTATGCATAAGTAGAAAGGCAGCACTAACTGGACTTATGTCAGATATTTGTGATGAGGTTTATTCAGATACTCCAATCATTAATAATGAGGCAATGAATCGAAATGAAATAACCTCAACTGCGAATAACAGTAGAAACAAGATTGTGACAGCTTTATTGCGAAATGAATTGGAGAGTAATCTGGGATTAACTGGGACTGGGCAAGAAGTTTCTATTATGAGAAGTACTTTGATAAGGACGGGTGTATGGAGTGAAGAAAATGGAATTCCACAAATCAATTTAAGACCAGACGATTTACACATGGCAGGTATGTTGGCTGTGATAGAGGGTTTTATTGTAGCGGCTCGCAAAAATGGCCGTGTATGCTTTAGTGAGTTGTATAAAAGTTTGACTTTTCCGGAAGGGCACATTGGTTTAAGGAGAGGATTGATTCCGATATATCTTGCTGCTGTAATCCATGAATACAAGCGCGAGGTAATTATATCAGATCAATGTGGACAGATTGCTGCATCGGCAGATGTGATTTTACAGATTAATTCGAAACCATCTGCATTTTATCTTTCTTATTTGGATTGGAATCCTGAAAAAGAAGCTTTTGTACAACAATTAGCAGATGTTTTTTCGGATTTTATTGTTGATGCTGAAAGAAGTGTCAATTCATATGATTATGTTACTTCTGCTATGCGTCGTTGGTTTATGTCTCTTCCTAAATATGCAAAAGAGTGTAAATTGGCTCCTGATGGCAAGAAAATACAAAAACGATATTCGTCAGTAGTTAGGTTGTTAAAGCAGAATTTGGGTAGTTATGAACTACTGTTTGAAAGGTTGCCAGATGCAGTTGGACTTTCGGAATTCAAGGATTCAATTTCTGATACTGTAAAAGCAGCAAAGGAGTATTACGATTGTTTGTTGATAAGCCTTAAGAAATCACTGATTAAGGAAACAAAAAATCTTTTTGCTATATCTTCTAATAGAGAAAATATTCAAAAAATGTCTTTAGCTTCTATAATCAAAGATTGGTGTGAAAGTATTGATTCAACGGCATTTGAGGAACTATTCCCTGACGGAACTGAGAAGTGTTTGGGGTTGTTTAAAACCGTAACTAATGATGAGCACTCATTTATTGCTAGATTAGCTAAAATGGCTACAGATTTAAGACTAGAGGATTGGAGTGATAGCACAAAGGAGCATTTTTGCAATGCTTTAAAACAGTATAAAAAGACTGCAGAAGAACATCATGGGAAGATGGGTGTGGAGGGTACAGTCGGAAGTGCTACAAATGCATACCAGCTTACGTTTGTAGATGAAGATGGTATTGTAGTGACAAAACGCTTCCAGAGAACAACATCTAGTAGTAGAGGAAAACTCCTCTATAATCAAATTACAGCTGCCCTTGATTCAATGGGGCAGGCTATAACCGAGCAGGAAAAAAGACAGATTTTAATGGAAGTACTTAAGCAGATTTGCTAAAGAAGAGGTGACTTAATGGCGTATTTTGATAATGCTGCGACTACATATCCCAAACCGGAATGCGTGTATGCATATATGGATGATTTCTATCGCCATAATGGTGGTAATGCTGGTCGTGGTAAGCATGTATTGGCACAAAATGCAGGTAAACTCATTGCAGATACTAGGAAACAAATCCGGGATTTGCTGCATTGTCCGGCTAAGCAGGTGGTGTTTGAGCCAACAGCAACAATTTCTTTGAACATTATTATTCAGGGAGTAATTCAAATGGGAGTAACTAATGTTTATATAAGTCCTTTTGAACATAATGCTGTAACACGTATCCTACATTATTTTGAAAAGCAAGGAAAAATTAAGGTTTATGAACTGAATGTATCCAAGGAATTGAAATATGATTTGTCCCGTATCAGATATCAATTCGATTCTACAAGGCCAGAATTTGTAATTATTAGCCATGCTAGCAATACAATTGGTCTGGTTGCACCGGCAGAAGAAATTTTCAAGCTTGCTAAGAAGTATAGTGCAATTACGTTGGTTGATATGGCACAGTCAGCAGGCTTGGTGGATTGCAATATAGGACTAGATATCTTTGATTTTGCTGTATTTGCAGGTCACAAAACCATATATGGACCCACAGGAATTTCGGGATTTGTAATGAACCCGAAGATTAATCTACCAGTGGTATTGTTTGGTGGAACAGGATATGAATCTGCTAATCAAGATATGCCAGAAAGCTTTCCTGAAAAATATGAGATGGGGACATTGAATATAGCGGGATTAGCGGGGTTGAATGCGGCATTGGGGTGGATCGAAGAGCAGACTCTTGAGGAATTATGGAAAATTGAAGAAAGAAACCGTCAGAAACTGGTTAACTTGCTGGAAGAGTATGATTTCATTCATCTTGTAGGTAATTTCAATGAACAGAAATATGTAGGTATTGTTTCCTGCACTATTGATGGAATTAGCAGTGACAGTGCAGGGGAAATATTTGACCGATGCAATGTTTCTGTTAGAACCGGATTACATTGCGCACCTTTAGCGCATAAATTTTTGGGAACTTTTCCTGCGGGAACTATTCGATTCAGTATGAGTTATTTTACATCAGCAGAGGATTTTGAACAGCTCCGAAATGCTTTGGACTATATTGAAGAGAATCTTTAGGAAGGAGGCTGTGCAGTGAGTTTGCGGAATTATATTATAAAAAGCGAATATAGATCTTTGATTGACAATGTTGTGCATGATTTTTACATACCTCTACTACGTGAGTCTATAATTTATAAAAGAGCAGTTGGTTTTTTCTCGTCATCGTCTTTAGTTGAAATATCAAAAGGTATTGCAGAAATGGCATCCAAGGGTGGGAGAATCCAGCTCGTTGCATCACCATATCTATCTGATGCTGACATAGAAGCAATTAAAAGGGGATATGAAAGCAGAGAAAAGATTATTGAGAGAGCCCTATTATTACAGTTGGAAGATGAACCTGTAGATTATTATTCCATGGAAAGATTAAGTCTGTTAGCATCATTGATAGCGGACAACATCTTAGATATCCAAATAGCTTACACCGAGGATAAGAATGGAATTGGGATGTATCATGAAAAGATGGGAATTATTGAAGATGCAGATGGGAATAAAATTGCTTTTTCTGGATCCAATAATGAATCAGCCACCGCGATGTCCATCAATTATGAGACAATAGATGTATTTCGAAGTTGGGGAGATCAAAGTGAGATAGAACGAGTTAGACTTAAGGAAAATGCATTTTATTCTATTTGGCACAACAGTGAACCTAACATACATGTTTTGGAATTTCCCAGTATCTCTGAAGCATTGATAGAAAAGTATAGAAAAAATGCTCCGAATTTTGATATAGATAATGTTCAATTTGCAAGCCAGATGAAGCATTATACCAATCTGGTTCGGGAACCGGAAATATTTTATGGTAGGGCTTTAGGAGCAAGAGTTCCAGAAGATATTGAATTGCGAGAGTATCAGAGAGAGGCTATTTCGGTTTGGGTTAGCGATAATTATCGAGGAATCTTTGACATGGCCACTGGCACTGGGAAAACACTAACAGGCTTAGGTGCAGTTTCCAAACTGTCGGAGGATCTAGGTGATGAACTTGCTGTAATTATTGTGTGTCCATACCAACATCTAGTTGAACAATGGGTTGAAGATATAGTACGATTTAACATTAAGCCAATTATTGGATATAGTAGTTCATCCCAAAAGGACTGGAAAAGAAGGTTATCACGTGCAGTGCGAGATCAAAAACTTCGGGATGATAAATGTTTCTTTTGTTTTGTGTGTACAAACGCTACATTTACAGATGCAAAAGTACAAGAAGAAATAAACAGAATCGATTCGCCGATATTATTATTAGTTGATGAGGCCCATAATTTTGGTGCTCGAAGCTATGCAAGATTATTGGATGATCGGTTCACATACAGGCTGGCTCTTTCTGCAACTTTGGCTCGACATCGTGATGATGAGGGAACAGCTATCTTGTATGATTTTTTCGGAAAAAAATGCATTGAATACCCCATTAAAAAAGCAATAGAAGAAGATAAATTAACACCCTATAAGTATTTCCCTGTTGTAGCTTATTTAAATGAAGACGAACTTCAAAATTATGAGCAATTATCTTATGAGATATCAAAGTGTCTAAGTAAGGGGAAAGATGGAAAACATAAGCTAAATAAGCGTGGGGAAATTCTCGCACTACAGAGATCTAGAATTGTTGCAGGGGCAAGCGAGAAACTAGTAGTTCTACGTGAGCAAATTGCTCCTTATAGAGCGGATAATAATATTTTAGTCTACTGTGGTGCAACAAATGTTCTTGATGAAAAAGCTGATTACACCACAGCGGATACAGAGGATATTCGTCAAATAGAGGCGGTTACAAGGATTTTAGGAAATGAACTTGGCATGGAGGTTGCAAAGTTTACTTCGGAAGAAAATATGGAAACGAGGACGACCATTAAAGCACAGTTTCAGAAGGGAGATAGACTACAGGCAATTGTAGCAATAAAATGCCTTGATGAGGGGGTTAATATTCCAGGAATCCGGACGGCGTTTATTCTAGCTAGTACAACAAATCCTAAAGAGTATATTCAAAGGCGTGGACGAGTGTTACGTAAGGCGCCTAATAAACCATTTGCAGTAATCTATGACTTCATAACTCTTCCGCGACCGTTGAATTCTGTCCCTTCTCTAACGATTGAGCAGGCACAGAGGGATTTATCTCTTGTAAAAAATGAATTGGCAAGGCTTAAAGAGTTTGGCAGGCTTTCAATGAATTCAATGGAGGCAAATAGTTTGATTTGGAACATACAGGATGCTTATCATATAGTAGACGATGAATCAACAGAAAGGTAGGACTTTAGTTATGGAGGAAATGAAAATTGATGACAAAGCCATTGAAAGATTAAAACGGATAATTATTATCCAGGAAAACATGAACCTTAAAACGCGTACAATGTCAGATCAACAGATGGTCAATTGGATTAAGAAGAAAATAGAGGAGGAAGCACAATGTTACTTGAATCGATAAAGTTAGAAAACTTCCGCCAGTTTCGGAATGAATCCATTGTATTTGCACAGGGGACAGGTGGAAAAAATGTAACAATTATTATTGGTGAAAATGGTACTGGTAAAACTACCTTTGCACAAGCTTTTTTCTGGTGTTTATATGGAGAAACAGAATTTTCGGATAAGTTGATATTGAATAAGCTAGTGGCTACGGAAATGCGTCCAGGACAGGAACGAAAAGTCCAGGTTACTTTGAAATTGAGGCATGGTGAAATTGAATATACACTAATCAGAGAACAGGTGTATCGTAAGGACAACACCAATAGAATAAAATCAGATAACACTATATTTGATATTGCTCAAAAAGATGCATTTGGAAACACTACATATGTAAAGAAATCACAGTGTGAAAGCGAAGTCGATAGTATTTTACCGAAGGAATTGTCGAGGTATTTCTTCTTTGATGGAGAACGTATTGAGAAAATGAGTAAAGATATTTCTACCGGGAAAAAAGCTAATGATTTTGCAGAAGCGGTCAAGGGCCTATTGGGATTGAATGCAATGTATAGTGCTATTCAGCATTTTAATCCAAGAGTAAAAGTTAGTGTGCTCAGTAGTTATGAGAACAGTTATAATTCTCAAACTAATGCGAAAATTAAGGAATACACAGATACAATAGATTCTTGCAGGAATGAGATTACAGCTATTGATGCCAGGATTGAAGAACTTGACAATGAGATTGCGGTAGCGAAAGCGAGAAAAGCAGAAAAAGTAGAGGAGATTAAGCAATATGCTGAAGGCGAGGAACTCCAGGAAAAGAAGGAAAAATTACAAGGAAAGATTTCAGCAGTTGAAAAATCAAAATCAAATATATATAAACTAATATGTAAAGATTTCAATGCAAACCTGTGTTCCTTTTTTTCTATTTCAACGATACAGAGAGCTTTGAAATTGATTTCAGAAAAAGACTTTTCTGGAAAAGACATTCCATATATGCATGCAAAAACAATAGAATACCTTCTGGGGCAGAAGGTATGTATTTGTGGAACGCATTTGGATGAGGGTTCTCTTGCATATAGTAAAGTAAAGGAATTGATTGAGTACTTGCCACCGCAGTCAATTAGTACAACAATTAGCGATTTAAAAAAAGAATCACGCCGAAGAGTAATTGCATACCAAGATGTCTACACACAGGTTAAAGACAATTTGGCTATCATTAGCCAACAGGATGATAACTTGGCAGATTATAATGATGAATTACATTCTATCGAGCGAAAACTGAGCGGTGATAATGTAAGAGCTAAAGTTCGTGCAATTAACTTAGAAATTCAGACATGCGACCAAACAATTCAAAAAAGTGAAAAAGAGGCACGTCAACTTTCCGGTAAAAAGGGTGGCTTGGAAACCACTATGGAGAGAGCTGATTCTGAACGTAGAAATCTTACATTATTAGATGAAAATAATAAGAAGATAGAGGTTTACAAGGCATATGCTAAGAGGATTTATACGGAATTGCAGGATGTATATGCTTCCAGTGAAACGGAGATTCGTGAGCGCCTTCAGGTTACTATCAATGATATATTTAAACAGATATATGAAGGTGGCTTGTACTTAACTATAGATGAAAAATACCATATCTCGGTTTACGCGACTGATTATGAAGGTGACGTAGAGACGTCTACTGCTCAAAGTATATCGGTTATTTTTGCATTTATCACTGGTATAATAAAGATGGCGCGTGATAATCGTAATGCAACTGACGAAAATGCGCAACTTTTGACATCCGAACCATATCCATTAGTTATGGATGCACCGCTGTCAGCATTTGATAAGCGTAGAATTAAAACGGTGTGTGAGGCATTACCAGAAGCGGCTGAACAAGTTGTTATATTTATTAAGGATACTGATGGCGAATTAGCCGAAGACTATATGGGAAATAGAATCGGTAGTAGGTATTACTTGGATAAGAAGAATGAGTTTGAAACAGTGCTAGTATAGGAGGAACACCATGTTTGATAAACAATACCGATTTAAGGGAAGACATGCGTTGCGTGTGGATCAGTTGACGAGTGTCTTTGATGGTGAAAGCAAGGCGCAATTATTCGGGAGAAATATAGATGTATATACAAATGCACCACTTGTTGGATTTTTATATGGAAGAACAGCAGGGCTTGATGATACAAAGAATCCTGAAACAAATCAAGTTTACAATCAGAATGTTATGGGTGACAGAGTGATCTATTCACAGGAAGAGTTGATTTTTAATTTTCGTTTGATTATGCTGTTGGATAAGCAATATGAATCTGATGAAGATAAGAGAATAGATAAGGCATTTCGCCACATGGGCGAGGACTCCCAAGATGAAGAACGTTTTGACAGTTATGTAAGAGGTGGGGTAGATATTCTTTATGAAAAGTTAATCGAAGGAGCAACCGAACCGGAGGTTTACATAATGAGACTTTATGATTTTGTGGAAGAGTTTCAGGAAAGGTTTAACTCAGATATTTCAAATGATGATGTTTTGCAACTTTGCGTAGTTAAGTACTAAGGAGAAAGATGAATGGAAAGAGATATTAGACGGGAGGCGTTAGAATATCTGCTGAGATTGGCAGATAAACAGGGGTATGTCACATTTGACAACATCATAGATTGCGCCGGTAAGAAAGCTCTTTCAATTCAGAACTTTGATTGGCTGGCAAATTCAATTACTACAAAAGGTATTATTGTTTATGATGAAGCACCATCAGTAATTCTATCTGGTAACGAAGATGAAGAGGATTATAATGATTTTGCTCAAAGTGATTATGAGGCGGTATTTGATCGTGCTATTCAACTAAGTCCGGCTCTTAGGCCATTTATATCTATAGTGAGGAATATAAAACCACCTCAATATCGAGAGTTTGGGAAGCTTAAATATCAGGTACAAGAGGGTAATATACATGCTCGCAACAGAATAATTGAGATGCACTTACGGATGGCTGTGAAAATAGCTCTTCAAAGGGCAGAAGTGTATGATATGGATATTGAGGATGCTCTTGGATATGCATGCCTAGGGCTAGTTACTGCAGTAGATAAGTTTGATCCGGATTCGGGAATGGTATTTGCACCATATGCGAATTTATGGATGCTGCAAAATATTTCGCGAGAGCAATCAACACAAAGCTATCATGTTTACTATCCAGTGCATAAAAAGGAGGGATACTATATAGTTTATCCTGAATTGAAAAAGAAAGGGTGCATTTCTTGCGATGAAATACAAACATGCTCAAAGCTGAGACAAATCATTTGTGAAAAACTTAACTGTACTTTTGATGGTGCAGAAGATATTGTAGGGGCTTTAGTTCCTTGGAAGTCTTATGATGTGTTGGTTGAGTATTTTATGGAAGTAAATGATGACGTTGATGATTATTTAGGTCAAAAGATAATTCCGAAGATGCTTTATACCGAAGACATTGTGGCGGATATTTTGGAAAAATCATCAATGATCAACAGCGTTAGAGCTGCTGTAAAGTTATTAAAGCCAAAAGAGCAGGAAGTTATTATTTCTAGATATGGGCTTTATGGAGGGACAGAAAAAACTTTAGAAGAAGTTGGCTCTATGAACAATATAACGCGTGAGAGGGTACGTCAGATTGAAAAGAAGGCTTTGATAAAACTGTCTGGCTTCTCGTATTCAAAGTATTTTAGAGACTTTATATAATGTGGTATTTCGCCTATTGCTCGCTTTAACCTGTTATAAAGTAAAAAAAATGGTAAGATGGTGTATGATAGAAGAAAAATCGAACTAAAATCGTTACAATTTTATACCTAACGTGTGAAAGGAAAGGTAAAAATATGAAGAAAGTACCTCTTAATATGAATCCTAAAAGAATCTGTTTTGGATTAAGTCGAATTGGATATACACCTGACAGTGCAATTTGTGATATTGTTGATAATTCTGTAGCTGGTAATGCTACAAGTATTTATATTCTTTTTCGTAAAGTTAACGAACAGGTTAGCGACCGTAGAAATAATAATATCAAGGAATATCTTATTATTGATAATGGGGTCGGAATGAAAATTGATGAAATTATAAATGCACTAAATTTAGGCTCGGATGATGCAACATACACGGATGATACATTATCTAAGTTTGGATTAGGCTTAAAATCAGCTTCCTTTGCTCAAGGAGATAGATTAGAAGTGATTTCAGGAACAAAGAATGATGATTTCCACAGATTAGTTGTTGATTTAAGTATGATTGATGATAATTATTTTGCAATTGAAGAAGCATTAACGGAAGATGATTATGTACTTATTAAGAAGTATATTAAGGAAGGACACGGCACTATTATTAGAATCTCTAAAATTCATCAGAACAATCATCCCTCTGTTCGTACAACAAAAGAAATTTTGGAAAAGAGATTAGGTATTATTTACTATTACTTTTTGAAGGAAAACTTAAGAATATTATTGGATGATGTGGTTATAAAACCATATGATGTGTTATTTACTAATGAAGCAGAGGAAAATGGAAATTTAGATGAAGCAGCGTGGGATGGAAAACATGTTAAATGGATTTCTAGAAAGGATTATTATATTGTTGATGCCCATTTGGAAGTTAGTTGTGCAATCGAAGCGACTCAATTACCCTACCCTCCAATATTTGAATTAGATGGTGAGGATAAAGTTGCAATTCGTAGAAAATACAATATTTCTGCGGGTAATTATGGATATTATGTGTATAGGAACAAACGCTTAATTTCTTGGGCACAGGGATTAAATGGAATTATACCACAGGACCAAAGCTATTACGCCTTTAGAGGCAGAATATTAATTGATTCTAGTGCAGATGATTGCTTTAACATTGATGTCAAAAAAACAAATATAGCACTTTCGGATGAGGCATCTTTTGTAATCGAGAATTTGTCCGATGCATTTAAAAAGAAGAGTAAAGGTGCTTGGGAGCATGCTAAACGCTTGGTGGCAAGACGAAATGGTCAAACGCCAAATCAAATAGCAAATGATATTGCATTGAATATCGATGAAATCGATGATTTGCCTTGTGATATGAATCCGACGGAAGAAGAGTATAAAGAAAAGAATAAGCGCGTAGAACAAGTGACGGAAGAATTCAAGGAACAACTTAAAGGAGAGGCTAAACAAAGAATTCGCGATAAGACAGGAGAGAGTCCAGAAGATTGTGAGATTACAAAAGAAGAATTGGATGAAACCCTTCTAGGAGAAAACAAAAAGGCTGTTCATATTTTTCAGATACCTTCATTAGAAGATAATATTCTTTGGGCACCATATTATGATGCAGATAAAAAGGCTTGTGTTCGTATTAATCAGAATCATAGATTCTCACGTTTGATATATGAGGATAATATTGAAAACACTGATTTACAGGTTTTGATTGAGCTACTACTTTGGCAGATGGCAAATGCAGAAGTATATGTTAGAACACATTATCTAAACCTTGATCAGGAGGTTATAGAGGACGTTCTTATAGAGTATCGAAGGGTAGTTTCAGATTTATTGGCAAATTTATGTCGAACTAAGGATATTCCTTTACCACCGATAGCGAGTAGTAATATATGATTGAAAGTAAAATAATTCATTGTAAAGCAATTGGAGCTTATATTTATATATGGATTTCAAAGCAATGTCAGGTTGCATATGTAGGACAGACGCATGCGAAAGCAGGTGTTGTAACACGTGCGGCACAACATGTTAGGCCTAATGGAACTTTTAGAGCAAGGTTAGAGGATATTGGTATTGATTGGGATACGATAAATGATTGGAGAATTCTGACATATGAATTACCTTCAAAGCAGGAATTTTTAAGTTTAGAATCTTCTTATCGTTTAGCAGTAGAATATTTAGTTCAAATAAGGTTGTATCAGATTCAAGCTAAAATCAATCCTAAACTTAGAATTGTTTCAAAAGTTACATATACAGTACACGCAAAGAAACAATCCATTATTAATATTGCTGATGAAATAATTGTCCAATTTATTGAGAAATATAACGGCCTAAAGTAAGAAGAAGATTTTTTGTGAGTATGTCTGCAAATTCCATTAAAACAGAACAGCTGTTCCGCACCAGCGGTACGGCTATTCAGTCCTGAATGGTGCGGATGCTAATCTCCTAAAAGCCGTAATTATCTGTACCATTGTTGATTTGTAATTTTACTTGATAATCAACATATATAGCAATAACCAAGAGCACACTACACGCTCATTTTGAGCAGCTATGCCGCTCCGAAGCGCATGTTTACTGGTCTGTTAAGCACTCCGTTTCCAGAAAAGCAATGTATCCTTTTCAGGAAGGGAGTGTAGTTACTATTGATTAATACTCTAGCGGTACATCTATGATAAGATAATGAATTTATGGGATGAAATCTCTTCTGGGCTGTGGAATGACGCGTGCAGCACTGGGACGACACCAACAGTGTGAAGTTCTATAATGAGCATAATGTCCTCCGTTTTGAAATGAACATGAATGACCTGACAAAGTTCAAGATATACCGGCATGCGGAAAACCAGTCCGTGTTTGCGCCCAAAAGGTTCCTGCCAATGCGCAAGGGTATTGCTGACACTGCGGCCCGGACTGCGGTTTCAAAGAACATCCTCAACCGATTTACCGAGCATATGTCTGCTGTTGAGGAAAAGACCAGGCTGGGTGAGCTGCTGTTTTTGGTAACCTCGCCAGTAGTCCGCTGGGAAAAAAGCGCGCTTCCTTGACGTGTTTGGAAAAGACAGGGAATTATTGTGCGTCATTTCTGATCCGGCTTTTGATGTGCAGGTGATCACAAATAAAAAGCTCCAGGGGATTTTAGCAGGCACAGCCTGGGCAAAGGGCAAGTCTGGCAAGCAACTGTCTGCCCGGATCAGCCGCCAGCTGCGCCTCCTTCTTAGGGCGAGAAGATGAGCAAACAATATTATAAGGATAAACTTGTCAATAAGGATAGGCACCTTGCCGTTGATGCGGCAAATATTACTCTGGAAGCAGAGATAAGTTAGGAGCAGGAAAATGAACGATCACGAAAATTTACAGTTAAGAGAACCCCAAGTGACGCCGACGAGAGAATTGC
>Ga0153946_1000459_pt1 | contig 17909 bp, 16 predicted proteins | sample TSNJ030MetaG_FD_104751 | JGI IMG/M metagenome (GOLD analysis project Ga0153946, IMG submission 104751) | Attine ant fungus gardens microbial communities from New Jersey, USA - TSNJ030 MetaG | ecosystem: Host-associated > Fungi > Mycelium > Unclassified | place: USA: New Jersey, Wharton State... | reverse complement strand
CTCCCCAAGGGGCAATGGATTATTGGAGTAAACGCTGCAAGCGAAAAGGTCACATCCGAAGGGATACTGGGCAGCGATGACATCCCTGCGCTGATGATTCTATATGATGGACAGGCTCATTTGGCTGTCGGAAATTTTGCCGATTACAAATTTCCGGTAATGGGAGGTGGAGGTATATTCTGGCTTATGGTACTGGGCGGAGTGCTGTTGGCAGGCGGTATGCTGTTAATGTCAGGTTATAGGCGAATGAAGTATAACGCTTCAATTAAGCATAACAACAACTAATTGACAAGATTATCGTGTACTGGGAGGGAGGAGGTGAAAAGAGAATTTGAAACATCATTTGAAACATGTATGTATCTCAATAATCGATAAGTTTAAAAGTCATAAGTTTAAAAGATTAATGTATTGTAGAACAAAAAAGGAGGTATCACAAATGAGAAAATTTAAAAGAATCAGCGCCATATTAATGGTGCTAGTATTAACGCTCTGTATAGCGTCACCTGCCCTGGCGGCTGATGATAATCCGGCGTTAATCGACCCATCAAAGTTAGGATCCATCACAATCTATAAGTTTGACGATTCAGGAAAATCTGAAGCAGCCGATAAGGTCGGAAACGGAATTGAAATTTCAGATCCGTCAGGTTTAGGCAACCCCTTGGGCGGTGTTAGTTTCACAATAACTTTCTTACCGACTGCAACAGGCAATACTTCGGTTACGCAGGCACAAGGTTTTATTGATTCAATGACGGAAGCCGAGTTGCTGGAAAATCAACGCACTGGTATGACAGGCGTGGGAGGAAAGCTTTTATTTGCTAACCTTAAACAGGGGATTTATCTGGTGGAGGAGGTTGAAAACACAGCTACCGAAGGCGTGGTTTCACCATTCCTGGTGAGCATCCCCATGACGGATCCCACCAATCAATCAAATTGGCTATATGATATCTACGTATATCCTAAAAACACATTAGCCAAAGGTACGATTGATAAGAAGGTTTTAGACAAAAGCGGAAAACAACAATCCTCAACCAGCGCAAGCATTGGTGAGAAAGTGGAATGGCTCATCAGTGTGACAATTCCCGGTGCCGTGGCCGGTATTGATCCGACCAATCCTGATGCGGGATACTTCTATATCACAGACAGCCTGGACAGCCGCTTAAACTATAAGGGAGTTAAGGTCGAGATAGTAAGTAAAGACGGCACTAAAAGAGAATTGTTAGTTGAGGGAACGCACTATATATTGACCGCGCCAAATGAGGGAGCCCCCGGCACCGGAGAGGATGATATTATTGTCGACTTCAAGACTGCGGATGGTATTGAAAAGTTTATGAATACAAATGTTGATAGCAGGGTTGAAATTACTGTTACGACAGTTATAAATGAGACCGCGGTGACAAATCTTGCACTCCCCATTACAAACAGTGCGAAAATGTATTTCAATAATGAAGACGGTGACCCAAGTGACCCGACTAATCCTTCCGTACCTGACGGTCCTGCCCCTGAGGTTTACCCTCTGGGAATTGCAATTAGGAAGGTTGATGAGAAAGCTGAGCTCTTAGATGATGCAATATTCACAATCTATAAGACAACGAATGATGCACAAGCCGGCACCGCAATCCAGCTTAACAGTGCTGACTGGACAGAAACATCGGGCGCTAGCCTTGCAGTAGTGGGCAGTACCCCTGCAACATATTTAAAGGGTTATATATATTTTTCCGGGGAAGTTTTAGATGAACTTGGGCTGCCGAGTGCTGTCGGTACTGAATACTGCTTCGTGGAGACCACGGCTCCTTCAGGATACGATCTGCTTGATACGGTCCATGTGCTAAAGTGCGGGACAACAACAACGATTGCCAACCAAAAAAGTCCAACTTTCCTTCTTCCGATTACAGGTGGATCGGGCACCTTACTACTCACAATTATTGGAATTGCACTGATAGGAGGAGCGGTCGCAATACTCTTTGCAGCCAGGAAAAGAAAGAAGGCTAATGGCATAAATTAACACAGGTACATACTAATAATCAGCAAGTTTACCGCCGGTCCGGCTGGGTCTGTCTTTGGCCTGCCGGTCCGGTGTTTTCATGGCGCACTGCTGTGCTTTGGTGAACAAATATAGGAGCCCTTATGAAAAAACGTATTCTTTTGATCCTAACAATAATCATGCTTGTATCCGGAATCGGTTTACTGCTCTATCCCACTGTCAGTAACTGGTTGATGGTAAATTTCCGAGAACTTGATATCGCTTACTACAACGAAGAGGTTGAGCAGATGGACCAGGAGTATGTTGCCGCGCAGCTGGAGAGAGCGGAGGCATACAATAACGCCCTGACGGGATCCGATATCAAAGACCCTTTCATACCGGGGAGCGGCATTGTCCTGCCGGAGGGTTACGCTTCCATCCTGAATGTTGACGGGACCATTGGGTATATCAACATTCCCAAGATAGGTGTATACCTGCCGATATATCACGGGACCAGCGAGGAGGTTCTTCAAAAGGGTGTCGGACATCTGGAAAACACGGCGTTTCCCATAGGCGGTGAAGGCAATCACGCTGTGCTCACCGGCCATACGGGACTGTCCTCCGCCAGATTGTTTACGGATCTGACGGAACTGGAAATCGGTGATGTTTTCTACATCACCGTACTTGACCAGAAGCTTGCTTATGAGGTTGATCAGATACTGGTAGTAGAACCCAGTGATACGAAGGAGCTGCACCCTGTGAAGGGTGAGGACTACGTGACGCTTGTAACGTGTACGCCGTATGCTATAAACAGCCACAGACTCCTCGTTCGGGGGACGAGCATCCCATATACAGAAGAAATGGAAAAAGCACAGGAAGGCGGAATGGTAGATTGGTCTGACTGGCGGACGGTAATAATTACGACGGTTATAATCATAATCGCAGCGGTGGGCATATACATACTCATACGCAGGCGCCGGAAGATCAAATCTAAACGGGGGAAGGCTGATGAAAAGGAGAACAAAAACAAATAAGCTTCTGACAGTAATAGCCCTGCTCCTGCTTCTTGCAGGCATGGCGGTAATCTTATACTCCAATATATGTCAATATCTGTATCAGTTTCAGGCAAAGCGGACGATCAGCGACTATGAGGACAGGCTGGAGGAGTACGTTGAACTTCAGGAGGAGTCTGAAGGTGAAGAATGGGGTTGGCTTTATGAGTTGATCGCAGAGTATAACGAAAAGCTGTATGAGAACGGACAATCGGAACTGGTGGATGCGTTTTCCTATCAACAGGTAGATTTTAGCCTCGTCCGGTTCGGGTTTGACGAGGAGATGATCGGATATCTGAGTATTCCCAAAATGGATATTGAGCTGCCGGTCTATCTGGGAGCGAACAAGGAAAATATGGCGAAAGGTGCGGTGCACCTCACACAGACATCGCTGCCGGTTGGGGGAATGAATACCAACGCCGTCATCGCGGCCCATCGGGGAATGAACACAGCCGCAATGTTTCGTGATATCGAACTGCTGGAGACCGGCGATGAGGTATACATAAACAACTTTCGTGAAACACTGACATATCGCGTGGTGGAGACAGCGATCATAGCCCCCACTGATATTGATAAAATTCTGATACAGGAGGGGCGGGATATGGTCACCCTAATCACCTGCCACCCATACCGTTACAATTACCAGCGCTATGTTGTCTACTGCGAACGTGCCTCAGAGACGGCGGGCGAATCGGACGCCGGCGGACAAGCCACACGATTTAGTGAGATGAGCGAGTCCCAGAAGCAAATTTTCCTGGAGTATTGGGCTCCTGTGGGTGTCACGGTTCTCTTACTGGTTCTTGCGGCCGCTGTATTGATTATCAAAGGAAAGAGAACGAAACCGCAGCTGCACTGACTTTTTATGGTTGGTGCAGTTTTTTTCGGCACTGCATTTAACTGGTAACTCTACGGAGCGTTTATTGCTTTTTGTATTATGATCGGCTAAACTGATTTCAGGAGGTGAAATCACATGGATAGTATGAAAATAGGGAAGCTGATTCATTCATTGCGGAAGGAAATGAAACTTACACAGCAGCAGCTGGCGGACTGTCTGGATATCAGTGACAAGGCTGTATCAAAATGGGAGCGTGGTCTTGGATGCCCTGATGTGTCTTTGCTTCCCGGTTTATCAGTGATACTTGGTGTTAACCTGGAAGCACTTCTTTCAGGGGAATTAGATGCTAACGATTTAGCTGGAGGCAATATGAAAAGAATAAAATTTTATGTTTGTCCTATATGCGGGAATCTTTTAACATCCACAGCAGAGGCCGCTGTGTCCTGCTGCGGTAAAAAGCTGCAAACCATGGAGCTGCATAAAGCAGAAGAAGGTGAGAAGTTATCAGTAGAAATAATTGAAAATGATTATTTCATTTCTTCTGATCATGAGATGACCAGAGAACACTACATTGCGTTTGTCGCATTGCTTACGGGTGACAGTATTATGCTTCGAAAGCAGTACCCTGAATGGGATGTACAATCAAGAATTCCTTGTTTTGGTCATGGGATGCTTGTGTATTATTGTACACGGCATGGGTTACTTTATCAGTTGGTTTAACTTATGGTATAGAAGATTAGCCATTTATTGGTTGGTGTCAAGATTACATACCATGATATACTCTTCTTCGGACTCCCTTACTGTTTCAAAACCGACTTTTTGATACATTTTAACAGCATAATTATCTTTTTGAACAGCTAAAGAAGTACGTTTATAACCTTTGTCCCTTAATATTTGCAGCATGCTTTTCATAAGCTCCGTACCAATTCCCCTGTTACGATAGTCTTTGTATAAAGAAATAGCAAATTCAGGAGTGATTTGATCTATATTTCCAAATCCTTTTAACTCACCACTCAAAATTCTTACCCAAACGGCTCCGATGATTTTTTCGCTAATTTCAGCTATAAGGCAGTAGTCATCCCGATTTCCAAAACCATCGGTAAAAATCCTTAATTCAGGCTGATTAATTATTTCTCGCGGTATCAGGTTATTTTCATCTCTTTGAAAAATAGCTTCATACAAGAAATCACTCAGAAGTGGAAATTCGTTTGGTTTCATTTCTCTGATAATATAATCTTTCATATACCGCTCCTTTCTGTTTTAAAATATTCTATCACAATTTGGAAATTCAATCTATCAAAAGCAGATTTGTACTCTAATAAACCTAAATTATGATATAATTTAATTATATATAGGAGGGTGAAAAATGACAAAATGAAGGTTCCGAGTAAAAAAGTTAAGGTGCTATCAATAGCACCTCAGACTGTGGACTAAATGGTTATTCTATTATGACAAAATAATGGAGGAAATATGAGCGAAAAAGAAATAGCGGAAATATTATTCTCAAAAGACACAAAAGAAATATATGAAAAGTTTAAGGTGCTGGAATTAATCTGTGATGGTTCAGATGAATTATATTCATATTTTGATATATATCTGGAAGCAATTCACAGTAAAAACGCATGTGTCCGGGGACGAGGTTTTAAGCTGATTTCAAGAAATGCGAAATGGGACGGAGAGAATAAGATCAATCACAATTTAGCAGAGATATTAGCTGTTTTAGATGATGAAAAATCTACGGTAGTTAGACAGTGCTTGTCCGTAGTAAATCATATTGGTAAATACAAAAAAGAGCTCATTCCCGCGATTAAAGAAAAGTTAATTCAGATAAATTATCTGCAATACAAAGAAAGCATGCAGGGATTGATAATAAAAGATATTCAAAGAGTTCTGCATTCATTAGAAGAATATGAGACTTAATCTGTAGATAAGGGAGGAACAGAATAATGAGTGATACTTTAGAAAAACGAAAAAAAAATGCCTGTCTTGTTTGCGGTGACCAGCTTCAATATTTAGAACAGGCAGAATCTATGGAGTGTACTATGTGCCATAGAAAATACATGACTAATGCAAAATGTGAGAGAGGACATTTTGTATGTGATAAATGCCACAGCCAAAAAGGGATCGAAACCATCATAGAAATATGTTTGGACAGCAAATCGAGAAATCCGATAGAAATAGCAAGAAAGATAATGAATTCTCCATATATCTATATGCACGGGCCGGAACATCATATATTAGTAGGAGCAAGCCTTTTAACAGCATATGCAAACAGCGGCGGCAATATCGAATTGAATGGTGCTATAGATGAAATGGTCATACGCGGCAAGCAGGTTCCGGGAGGTTTCTGTGGGCTGCATGGATGCTGCGGAGCGGCGGTAAGCACCGGAATATACTATAGTATTATTACAGAGTGTACACCGCTAAAGGAAGCGGAGTGGAAGAAAGCCAACTTAATGACGGCTGCTGCTTTAACCTCGATCGCGGAGCATGGAGGACCGAGGTGCTGTAAAAGGGATTCATTCTTGGCAATTAAGGAAGCAGCAGCGTATACGGAAAAGAACATAGGGATCAAAATGGAAGCTCCGACAAAGATAGTATGCGGATTCTTTCATGAAAATAATGAATGTTTAAAAGAACGTTGTTTGTTTTATCCTACATTTTTATGAAGGCCCTTGTGAGTCAGTAATCGTTTTCACTTCACAGGGCCAATACGGCGTTCTAGCCCATCATCGAAAAGAATAGGGTCTTAATTTTCGTGGATACGATAGAACGCCCATCTGTGGGTTAAGAGTGAACCCTTTTCAAAAGCATCCCCTATCTGGTCAATTCTGTAGATTCTCTTAAAATCAATTCTGTATTTAAGATAATCTGCTTATCCAATGTATGAGGATTATTAATCTTATCAATAAGCAATTCACATGACTGAAATCCCAATTGAAATGATGGTTGTTCAATAGTTGTAATAGCCGGATTTGACATAATTGATACTTCTATGTTATCAAATCCAATAACCGAAATATCTTCTGGAACTTGAAGCCCTAATTGCTTTGCAGCATTAATGGCACCGGCAGCAAAAACATCAGAGGAAGTAAAAAAGGCATCCGGCCGGTTCGGAAGACTCAGAATATGCAGAGCATTGGAGAGCGCCATGCTGTAATTAATGGCGGAAACATGCGTAATCCAGGAAGAGTTTATTTCCATACCCGCGTCTTCTAATGCGGCAATATAACCTTTTTCTCGGTGGCGGGCATATTTAAACTGTTTGCTGGAATTAATCATTCCAATTTTAGTACGGCCTGTAGCAATCAGGTAGTTGACCGCCTTTTTGGCAGCTGCAACATCGTCGATACTAACATAGGAAACTCCGATGCTTTCGGTATGCTCTGAACACATAACTACAGGGCAGAGAAAACTTAAATGCTCCAGTAAATCTACATGAGGAACAGATGCCAGGATAATAATACCGGCAATGGAATTACTTTTTAAAATGTTGGTATAGTCATCCATGGTGGTGTAATAATCTTTAGACTGCAGGATCAGAACATCATAACCTTTTGATCTTGCAGCTTTTTGTACCCCATCGATGACGAGGCTGTTGAATGGATTGCTAAAATCCGGTATACACGTTAAAATAATCCGGCTTTCATTATTTGATAAGAGCTGCGTTTCTTTCGGACGGAAATTCAATTTTTCCATCACATGCAATACCCGTTGTCTGGTCTCTGTTTTCACACTACCCTTATTATTAATAATACGTGAAACTGTAGCGATTGATACTTCGGCTTCTTCGGCTATCATCTGGATAGTAATTTTTGTCTTTTGCATTTGAGATTCCTCCTATAATTATATTCTTTTCCATTATAATGATTTATTGTAAAAATGTAAAGAGGAATGTAAAAAATGTAAAAGAATAGAATAAAAATATTGTGAAAAAAATATTATACATAATTATCAGATCAAAATTATGCATTAATAACAAAAAAATGTATATATGTAAAAATTAATTGACAAATATATCAGAAAGAACGATAATAAAATTACAGTAAAAAATATAAATTTTCAGTATCATTTACAAACAAGAGAGGAGGGATATATTGCTAGAATTCAAAACTGCTGTAGTTGGAGGCGGATTTATCGGTGGTGCTCATGTTGAAACGCTAAGGAGGATAGGCAATGTGGACGTTGCTGCGCTATGTGATGCGGATGGAGCAGAGCAGAAAGCCGCAAGGCTCAACATCAGAGAAGCATATACAGATTATAGAAAGATGATTGATGATTTGAAACCCGATGTCATACATATTTGTACCCCCAATAATACACACTATGAAATTGCAAAATATGCAATTGAAAGAAATGTAAATGTAATTTGTGAGAAACCATTTACAAAAACGGTCGAAGAAGCTGAGGAATTAATCGAGTTGGCAAGAAAAAACAATGTAAAAGGAGCTGTGAATTTTCACTGCCGTCTCTATCCGATTCCAAATCAAATGCACCATATGATAAAGCACCAGGAACTCGGTGATATCGTTACGGTCCATGGCAGCTACATTCAGGACTGGCTTCTTTATGAAACCGATTATTCCTGGCGCCTGAATGCTGATCAGGTCGGGAAAACCAGAGCGGTGGCGGATATTGGTTGCCATCTGATGGATTTGATGGAATTTGTAACCGGACTTAAGATTAAGGAAGTTAACGCGCAGTTTTCAACGGTACATCCAATCCGCAAGAAACCGCTCACAAAGGTCCAGACGTATAGTAAGGCCAGTGCTGATGCGCAGTATGAAGATATCCCCATCGATACGGAAGATGCAGCAACGGTGATGTTTAAGCTGGAAAATGGTGCAATTGGAACTGCGATCATCAGCCAGGTATTTGCAGGGAAGAAAAATGCGGCGAAGTTATGCATTGCAGGAAAAGCATGCTCCATAACATGGGACTCTGAACGGATTGATGAATTACTTATCGGTCATCGGAGTCAGCCCAACAAAATCATGGTGAAAGATGCCGAGATGATGTATCCGGAGGCCGCAGCGCTCGCTGATTATCCCAGCGGCCACATGGAAGGATTTCCCGATGCATTCAAACAAGTATTTCGTCAGTTTTACAATAGTTTGTTCCAGGACGGAGCATATAGTTATGCAACACTGGAGGATGGCTTGCGGGAGATAAAATTATGTGAAGCAATACTTAAAAGTGCAAAAACAAATAAGTGGTGTGAAGTATAGGAGGCTCGTATGAAACTTGGATTTATTACTTCTATTCTGCAGGATTATTCATTTGAACAGGCGATTGATTTTGCTGCCGAAAAGGGTCTGCAGTGTGTCGAGGTAGCCTGCTGGCCAAAGGAGAAAGCGCAGCGGCGATATGCAGGGGTAACCCACATCGATATATCTGAATTGACGGATCAGAGAATCAATCAAATCAAAGAATACTGCCGAGAAAGGAGCGTGGATATTTCTGCATTGGCTTATTACCCTAATACCATGGACGCTGATCCGGTGAAACGAAAAAGAGCTGTCATGCATCTTATGAAATTAATCAGAGCAGCCAGAAAACTGGATGTTGGAATTGTCACTACTTTTATCGGAAGGATGCCAGATAAAACGGTGGATGATAATTTATCGCTGCTTAATGAGGTCTGGAAACCGATATTGGAAGTTGCGGAAGAGAATCAGATCAAGATTGCGATCGAAAACTGTCCGATGCTATTTGGCAAAGAGCAATGGCCCGGCGGAGAAAATCTGTTTACATCACCGGCGAACTGGAGAAAGATATTTGAACGCCTGCCCAGCGAAAACCTCGGAATAAATTATGATCCGTCCCATTTTGTATGGCAGATGATGGATTATATTCAACCCATTTATGAATTCAAAGATAAAATCTTTCATGTGCATATAAAAGACATCAAATTGTATCCGGAGAAGTTAAAAGAGGTTGGCACAATGGCATATCCACTTGACTATATGTCACCGAAGCTGCCGGGACTTGGAGATGTCAACTGGGGGAAATATATCAGTGCTCTTACGGATATTGGATATAAAGGTTGTATTTGTCTGGAGATTGAAGATAAAGCGTTTGAAGATAGTAAAGGAGATATACTTAATTCTATTATTTTGTCAAAGAGATACATGGACCAATTTATTGTTTAGGTTAATAACTGGTAAATCTTTCTTCAGTCATATTTTGAAGAAATATTTATAAAAAAATGTCCAACAAAGGAGGAAAAGTATGAAGAAAACATTATTGAGTATCATCATTGTAACTGCTATGATTCTCTCTTTAGCTGCATGTGGAGGAAGCAGTGACTCGAAAGACGAATCGGCAAATGGAGACGACAAGAAGTCGGGTGATTATGAGATTGCACTGGTACCAAAAGATACGGTTAATGACTGGTTCCAGGTACTGGGAAGAGGTAGTGTTGATTATGGTAAGGAAAACAATGTAAATGTATACATGAAAGGTGGAGACTCTGCGGATGTAACCAAGCAGATCGAGATTATTGAAGATTTGATTGCAACAGGTGTAGATGCCCTCTGTGTTATTCCCAATGATATTGACGCTCTGGAGCCGGTTCTGCAAAAGGCGAGAGATGCCGGAATTACAGTAATATGTCATGAAGCTTCGACGCAGGAAGCGGCTCAGTACGATATTGAGGCCTTTGACAATAATAAATTCGGAGCCACCATCATGGATTCACTGGCATCGGCGATGGGTGAAGAAGGAGAGTATTGTGTGATGGTTGGTACACTGACCAATGGTTCTCATAATGAGTGGGCAGATGGTGGAATCGCACATCAGGAAGAGACATATCCGAATATGTCAATGATCGGTGAGCGGATTGAAATTAATGATGATTCGGAAGTGGCATATGAGAAAGCGAAGGAAATGCTCAAAACCCACCCAAATCTGAAGGGATTCTTTGGAACTGCAGCTCAGGCAGTACCTGGTGTGGCCAGAGCGATTGAAGAATTAGGGCTGGTTGATAAAGTGTTTATCAGCGGAATGGCATTACCAAGTGCGGCCAGCGAATATATCAAGAGTGGAACAATGGAATCAATTGTATTATGGGATCCTTATGATGTTGGATATGCAATGGCATCATTGGCACATAAGCTGCTCGAAGGGGAAGAGATTACAGACGGCATGGACCTCGGCGTAAAAGGCTATGAAAATATGACTCTGGTTGATGATAAAGTACTTCTTGGAGCAGGCTGGCTGGAAGTAAATAAAGATAATGTAGATGATTTTGATTTCTAATCATGACTGTTTACGGCGGTTTCCGGACTGATCCGGAAACCGCCGGTAATGGGTAGAAATCAGTTATATCAGCAGTTTAATTTGGGGAAAGGACAAAGACAATATGTCTGATTATATTTTAAGAGCGAGCAATATATGTAAATCATTTTCCGGTGTTCGGGCTCTGAAGAATGTCAGTATAGAGATTAAAAAGGGTGAAATTCACTGTCTTGCGGGTGAAAATGGATGCGGAAAATCCACTCTGATCAACATCATATCGGGTGTCTATACAATGGATTCCGGTACCGTGGAACTGCATGGGAAGCCGTATAAGAAGATCACCCCGGTGGAGGCCATTACAGCAGGAGTACAGGTTATTTTTCAGGATTTTGCAGTATTTCCCAATCTTACAGTCAAAGAAAATATCTCGTTGAGCAGCATGATATCGTCCAAAGACAAAATTGTAAAGTGGTCAAAAATAAAAGATATCGCCCAAAAAGCCATAAATCTGATTGATGTCTCTATCGATTTAAATAAGGAAGTAAAAGATATTTCAGTTGCGGACAAGCAGTTGGTTGCGATCTGCAGAGCACTAATCAATGATGCCAAGCTTTTGATCATGGATGAACCGACTACCGCACTTACCAAAAAGGAAGTGAAAAGCTTATTTAATACCGTACTGCAGTTACGGGATCAGGGATTATCGATCCTTTTTGTAAGTCATAAGCTGGACGAAGTTTTTGAAATATGTGATCGATATACGATTCTGAGAAACGGCGAAAATGTCATTTCGGATGATACAAAATCATTAGACAATGATAGTTTTGCCTACTATATGACCGGACGAAAATTTGAAAACGAACCTTACCGGGTCAAGATCAAAGATCAGCATCCACTTCTTGAGGTCAGAGATTTACAGCTTGAAAAAGCATTTTCAAATGTTTCATTTACGCTTTATCCGGGGGAAATTATCGGTTTAGCGGGCCTGCTGGGTTCGGGGCGGAATGAGGTAGCCCTTTCACTGTTCGGCTTACAGACGCCGGATGCAGGAGAAATCTATATTCATGGAGAAAAGAAGAAGTTTCGTTCGGTGACCGACGCAATCAACTGTGGAATCGGATATGTACCTGAGGACCGGTTAACAGAAGGTGTCTTTATGGAGCGTTCCATTGGTGATAACATCATTGTTTCCAAGCTCGGCAGACTGGCCAATAAAATCGGTGTGCTGAATAAAAAACAGATGCAAACCGATATTGACAGGATTACTGAACAATTGAAAATTAAAACTGATAACCAAGATAATGCAGTTCAGACGCTTTCCGGTGGAAACCAACAGCGGGTCGTACTGGGGAAATGGATTGCGAGAGATATGGAGATATTAATCTTAAATGGTCCGACGGTCGGTGTTGATATCGGATCTAAATATGATATTCATCAATTGCTGAAAGATTTGGCCGAAGAGGGGCGGAGTGTGATTATCATTTCTGATGACCTTCCAGAGCTGCTGTCATTGACCAACAGAATTTTTGTGATGAATAAGGGAACTATAGAGACGGAATTATTAACCGAGCAAATCTCCGAGCAAGAGCTGGCAGGATATATCGGTGCATAGAAAGGAACAGGTTAAATGAAGAAATTATTACATCGGACAGAGACCTATCTTGCACTTATTCTCGTATTGTTTTGTATAGTTGTACAGGTAAGAAGCGGACAATTTTTTACCGCAAACAATCTGGTTGATCTCGTCGTTTCCATGATTGTGCCAACTATCTTTTGTATGGGAATGTTAATGGTGATGATTACAGGAGGGATTGATGTTTCTTTTACCGCTGCTGCAAGTCTGGCTGTGTTTATAGGGACTGATATTTTGTTGAAAATAGATTATAAGGGAAGCGTGATCGCCGCATTTGCGCTGGTGCTGGTACTGACAACCGCGATGGGAGCGATAAATGGACTGCTGATTGCTGTTATTGAACTGCCGCCCCTGATCGTGACCCTGGGTACGATGTCGATCTTTAACGGTTTCTTGATGGGAGTGCTAAATGCTTCGGCTCAAAACACACTGCCTAAGGGAATGAATGATTTTGGCGTGGCTAGTTTATTTAAGGCAACCAATAAAACTTTGGATTTGAGTTCTTCGATGCCGTATTCGATATTTATTCTGATTGGTGTTATTGTGATAACCCATTTAATCCTCAAACATACAATGTTGGGGCGGGGGATATATGCGGTCGGCGGTAATGTGAATGCGGCAAGAAAAACCGGAATTCAGGTTAAAAAGATCAAGTTCTTTGCCTATTGTTATCTGGGTGCACTGGCAGGGCTCGGGGCGGTTATCCGGATCTGTGCGATTCGATATAATCCACCCGGAAATATGATTGGTATGGAAATGAATGTGATTGCAGCAGTCGTTCTGGGCGGAACCAGTCTGAGCGGCGGAAAAGGCGGCGTGATCGGAGCCGTACTGGGTATTGGCTTGATTACAGTTATGGAGAACAGTTTATTGCTTTTAGGTATTTCAAGCTATTGGCAAACCTTGTTTACCGGTATGATTATTGTGATTGGAACAGCAATTACTTCTTATCGGGCAAGTAAGGCAGGAAAATAAAACATCTTTAGAGGAGGTGGAAAGATGCAGGTAAATACGAAAAAAAGCAATAAACTATTGCAATCATATATCCGGGATAAAAATTTCTATCAGCTTTTGGCTATTGTTGTGGTGGTATTTATTGTCATCTCGGTTTTGAAACCTGACCGGTTTTTATCTTCGACCAACTTTTTATCCTTGATGGCACAGTTCCCGCAGTATGGATTAATGACTTTTGGGGTTATGCTGGCAATGCTTCTGGGCGGTATTGATATGTCTGTTGTGGCGATTGCCAATTTATCAGCCATCGCAGCAGCGAAGATTATGACAGCGCTGATTACCGACGAACTAAGCGACGGTCAGGTGATCGGATACATTTTACTGGGAATTGTGGCTGCCATAATAGTGGGAATTCTGGCTGGCTGGATCAATGGTTTGGTAATTTCATTTTTTAATGTCCCGGCGATGCTGGCAACGATCGGGACGGCCCAGGTGTTTCAGGGAATTTCGATGGTGGTGACCAAGGGGAAATCAATCAGCGGACTGCCAAAGGCATATTCTAGAATTGGGAACACCAATATTGCAAATCTGATTCCGGTACCGCTGCTGGTCTTTATAGTGTGTACAATTATACTGGCTTTCTTACTCAATCGAACCACATTCGGAAAGCAGCTATATATGATCGGGACTAATAGTAAAGCAGGATTATACAGTGGTCTGAAGGTGAAGATTTATATTCAGAAATCATTTATACTAGGCGGCATATTAGCTGCTGTCGCAGGTTTGATCATGATGAGCCGGACGAATTCTGCAAAAGCCGATTACGGAGAATCATATACGCTGCAGTGTGTGATGATAGCCATTCTGGGTGGAGTGAATCCAGATGGAGGATCCGGGAAGACGGGGGCAGTAGTTTTAGCAATTATCATTGTCCAGTTAATCTCATCGGCCATCAATATGTTTCCTGGTGTGAATAACTATATGAAGACATTGATATGGGGCTGTGCTCTGATATTCGTGATGTTGTGGAGAAAATTTACTTCGAAAAAGACCAGATAAGAATCCAGCTGGCAGTGAAAGGAGAACAAAATGGAAAAGTTGAATCAGGAATTCAGAAATTTATTATCGCCATTTAAGATTGGGAAGATGGAATTAAAAAACAGATTTATCTTTCTTCCTCATTTTACCGGATATGGTTTAGATAAAGGATATATGGAGTGTGGTTTATTTTCTGACCGGAATATCCGCCATTATGTTGAACGGGCAAAAGGCGGGGCGGCGGCAGTTACTGTCAGCCAAAATGTGGACCATAAGAGCCTCATGGCGGATGAGTACCCGATCGGAAGTGATCCCCGTAATAAGGAAAACTTCAAGATATTAGCTGAGGAAGTACATAAATATGGATGTAAGGCCATTACGCAGCTGAATCACGGCGGACACAATACGCTGAAGAATCCGCCCCAGTTGCTGGTTGCGCCCACGCAGATGCCGGAGCCATCCTGTCATTTCAATACCAAAGAGCTGGAATACGATGAAATGGAAGAGATCAAAGAAAACTATGTCAAAGCAGCAGTCATGCAGCAAGAAGTCGGCTGGGATGCGGTAGAACTTAAAATCGCTCATGACGGGTTGCTGCGGACTTTTGTATCACCGCTGTTTAATAAGAGAACCGATAAATATGGCGGCAGCTTTGAAAATATGATGCGTTATCCGTTGGAGATAATCGCAGCAATCCGGGAGGCGGTAGGATCGGACTATCCAATCGGTATCCGGCTGTGTGTAGATGAATTTATCGAGGGCGGCTATTCTGTGGAATATGGACTGCGCCTGGCAAAAAGACTGGAAGAAGCGGGGGTTGATTACCTTAGTACTGACGCCGGCTCTTTCAGCAGCTACTATATGGAGATTCCATCGGCAACTGTTCCACTGGGATTTGCGCTGTATATGAGTGCAGAATTAAAAAAGACGGTTGATATACCAATCATCGCATTCGGGCGTATCAATGATCCGGTACAAGCAGAGATACTGCTGCAGGAAAATTGCGCTGATCTGGTCGGAATGTGCAGGCAGCTGATATGTGATCCGGAGACTCCGAACAAAACTATGAAGGGCGATTTGGACGGAATCCGTCATTGCATCGCCTGTAATGAAGGATGCCTCGGCAACGATGGCATTGATGTAGAATGCGTACAAAATCCGGGAGTTGGAAGAGAGAAGTTGTTTGGTATCGGAACGCTAAACGAGGCGAAAGTAAAGAAAGACATTATGGTTATCGGCGGCGGGATATCAGGAATGAAGGCAGCTGAAATAGCTGCTGCCAGAGGACATCAGGTAATATTATATGAGAAGAGTCAAAATGTAGGCGGACAGGTATTGCTGGTTGAAAAGATGCCATACCGGGCTGAAACAGGTGAGGTCTACCGCTATTTAAAATACCGGTTACAGGAATTAGGGGTAGAAATACGCACGGGTGTAGAAGTGGACGAGCAATTGGTGGAACGTGAAAATCCAGATGCAGTTATTGTTGCAACCGGCTCGATTCCGATAATTCCGGAATTTACAAACGCAGTAAATGCTAAATGCCGGATTATCGATCCGCGTCAGGCCATGTCAAATCTTGAATTAATCGGTGACCGGGTACTGTTATTAGACGATATCGGCTATTATCAGGCCAGCGGCGTAGCAGACTATATTGTCGCACTTGGAGCAGATATCACGATTGCCACGACCAGTAACTTCCTGGGAGTGGATATTGAGGGGACCAACAATGTGCTCCTTTTAAAGCGGTTATATCAGGGCGGAGCAAAGATTATAGCGTCCCATACTATTAAGGAGTATACCGAGGAAGGTGTTGTGTTGGAGAATGTTTACAGTAAGGAAACACAGTTGATCAAGGATATCGATACTGTAATTATTGCCGGGCAGTCGATGTCTGATAATACTCTGTATAAGAAACTAAAGACGGTCCGCAAAGACGTGTATGCTGTTGGTGACTGCGTGGCACCAAGAGCGATTGAACAGGTTATCTTTGAGGGTGAAATGGTCGGCAGAGAAATATAAGGGAGGATTTGGCATGAATATATTAGTGTGCATCAAGCAGGTACCGGATACAAACGATGTTAAGATTGATAGTAAAACAAATAATTTAGTGCGGGAAGGTGTCCCCTCGATTATTAATCCTTTTGACGAAGCCGGAGTAGAAGCGGCCCTCAGACTCAGAGAAATACATGGCGGTAAAATAACGGTTCTTTCCATGGGACCGCTGCAGGCCAGAGAAGCCCTAAAAAAGTGTCTTGATATGGGGGCGGACGAAGCTTATCTATTGTCCGACCGTGTGTTGGGCGGTGCGGATACTCTGGCTACCGGTTATATTTTATCAGAGCTTATACGGGGGTTTGACTTTGATCTGGTTATCTGTGGATCGGAAGCGATTGACGGATGCACCGGTCAGGTGGGACCGATTATTGCCAGTAACCTGGGAATTCCGCAGTTTACCTACGTAAGCAGTATCGAACTCACCGGAGGAATGGTAAAAGTAACGCGCAGTGTGGGTAAATACATGGAGCATTGTGAAACAAAAGGCAAGGTATTAATCTGCGTATTGAAGAATATTGCGGTACCCAGAAAACCCCGGGAAACGGATAAAGAACCGGTTGTGATGACGGCCGGTGACCTGCCTTCGCTTGACCTTATGAAAGTAGGAATTGATGGATCTCCGACCAGAGTGGTTGCAATTCAGATGTCAGACTCCCGACAGAAATCATATGTAACGATTGATGATACATTATCAGCAGATGAACGTATTCAGATGATAATCAACGGAGGTATCGAAAAGAAAGAAAAAGTAGAGCTGAACCGGGGGACGGCCGGGGAACTGGCGGAAAAGATAGTGAATTACCCGATTGTCAGGAAATATGTTTGATTCATGACCGAGAGGAGGAGAAAGATCATGTTAAAAATAAACAAAGAAAAGTGTGTTAGCTGTGAAAGCTGTATTTCCGGATGTCCTTTCGGTGCTCTTCATATGAATGGAGCGTATCCGGAGGCTGACGATAATTGTGTACTCTGTGGACAATGTGTAGATGTATGTCCGTGTGATGCGCTTGCCATCGAAAAAAATGCTGGGGCGGACGTTGATATAAGCGCTTATAAAGATGTCTGGGTTGTAGCGGAGTTGTCACCGGTGACCGGCAAGATGCAGAAAGTGACTTTGGAGCTGCTGAGTGAAGGCCGGCG
>Ga0153946_1000455_pt1 | contig 17996 bp, 20 predicted proteins | sample TSNJ030MetaG_FD_104751 | JGI IMG/M metagenome (GOLD analysis project Ga0153946, IMG submission 104751) | Attine ant fungus gardens microbial communities from New Jersey, USA - TSNJ030 MetaG | ecosystem: Host-associated > Fungi > Mycelium > Unclassified | place: USA: New Jersey, Wharton State... | reverse complement strand
TCTGACAAGGAACTTGACCAATCTTGATATCAATGTCAATCATTTTTCTGACAACATTCTCCAGAAGGTTGAAAAACAGTTTGAGCGCCTGGTATCGCTCACCTCCCTCACCCTTCGTGGCGCCTTGAATACCATCCATAAATGTATCCATGGTCTCGACCCGATAGCATCAATATCTTCATTTGGCTTGTGTCGAGATCCGCCATCTCCATATTCAGATGTACGGATTGATGGCTTGATTCCCTCGCTCACCTCGGTCTTCCCCAATCTACATTCTCTTCACCTTGAAAACGTTGGCACCGACGTCTCAATGGTGACTTTGAATGACCTCATATCATTTCAGGAGAGACCAATGCGGGCTCTGGGTCTTATCAACTGTTTTAACACGCTGTAGCTTACAGATTATATCAAAGCTATCTTGGAGGTTTGGCCGACACTTGAACGTCTGTGGTTTGAAGGCAATAGTCTGTCTGCAAAAAAACTATTGCCCTTGATATCTTGCTCCGCACCATCCCTACAAGATCTTACCTTTCCCCTGAGATTTCTTGACGTATGGGACGTATCCGTAGAAAATGAAGTTGTCTGTCCCCTCCAATATCTGAGGATTCCACCGCCCGTCGAACTTAACTTCGACTGCCCCGAAGCTTTCCGACATGTTCATGGCTTGAAAAAACTTTTTCCAGGGCTGAGAGTCATCTCAGAGAGGACAAAAATTACATGGAAGTTTGCGACTATCGACTTTGCTATTAAGGACATAAATTTTTCTGAGGGGATGTACATGGAAAACAAGATGTGGAAAGCAAGATTGTCATCAAATGTACCGCAAAGATACAAGTGGTAACGGCTAACGGCATTGGTCCGGTGCAGGCCGCTGACTGGATGTAAAGATAGTGGCCTTGATTTCGCTACTCATGTTTGAATGGATGTTATCAAAGTATATCATCCAACACCAATATTTTATCTCATTCAAATTTTGATGAGAAAAAAAATACTACAGCAATCCACCAATTAGCCCAATGAAGAAAAGAATAGTTCCAAAAACAGGAAAGTTTCGCACAAATAACCCAGATATATAGCCCCAAGTGGGTGACTCTAAGACTCGTATTACTAGTCATGGCGGTCAAACACAAAAATTTCAATTTCTCAATGTCCGCTGTTCAATATTACACATGCATACATACATACAACACTTACCCACCCTTGACTTTGTTCTTGATCACTTCCACCACACTCTCATCCGCCAGCGTACTCAAATCACCCAACTCATCCCCCTGCCCAGCCACAATCTTCCTCAAAATCCTCCTCATAATCTTCCCAGACCTCGTCTTGGGTAAATCAGGAACGACATACACTTTCTTGGGCGCAGCAAAGGGTCCAATCACTTTCCGGACTTGCAAAACAAGCTCCTTATCAAGCGCCGCTTCATCGTTCGGATCGTATGTGAATTCGCTTAGAGAAGCGTAGATGAGTAAAGTATGACGAAGGAATTGAGAGAGAGGAACACACGGTTTCAATGTAACAAAAGCATGAACAGCTTGACCTGTCAACTCGTCAGCAGTACCAATAACAGCAGTTTCAGCGACCCCAGGGTGCATGATCAACGCAGATTCAATCTCGGCAGTAGATAAACGGTGACCGGAGACATTGATGACATCTAGGATGAGTCTAGTGAAGGAGATCCCAAACTAGTAGTGGATACGTACCGTCAACACGGCCCTTGATCCAGATATAACCGTGTTCATCACGAGCAGCACCATCTCCAGTATAAAAGGCCCCAGGGTAGGGCTGCATATAAGTCTCAAGGTAACGCTTATGATCTTTCCATATGGTACGGGCGATAGAGGGCCAAGGGGTCTTGAGGACGAGAGCGCCCTCGACATGATTTCCGGTGAGCTCTTGACCAGTGACGGGGTCAAGGATAGCAGGCTCTATACCAAAGAAAGGGACGGTAGCAGAACCCGGCTTTGTCTGGACAGCACCGGGGAAGGGGGTGATGACGATGGAACCTGTCTCCGTTTGCCTAGGAGGGGACGATTGAGCGGGATATGAGTATGGTAGATGAGGACTGACCAAAAGGTATCGACAATGGCGGCCTGTTTTTTTCCTATATGATCATTGTACCAGTGCCAGGCCTCTGGATTGATGGGTTCACCGACGGAACCCAAGACACGAATGGAAGACAGGTCGTGGTTGTCGACATGATGAGCGCCAAGACGACGGAGGAGACGGATGGCAGTAGGAGCAGAGTAAAAGTGGGTAATTTGGTGCTTTTCAACGGTCTGCCAGTAACGGGAAGGGGTGGGGTATACGGGAGTGGACTCGAAGAGGGTAGTTGTGACACCGTTGGCGAGAGGGCCGTAGACGATGTAGGAATGGCCTGTGATCCAACCAATGTCGGCCATGCAGGCGAAGCGGTCGTTGAGGTGAACATCAAAGACATATTTGAGGGTAATGGCAGCGCCGAGAAGGTAACCTGCAGTAGAATGAACGAGACCCTTTGGCTTTCCGGTTGAACCCGAGGTCTAAGAGAGAGATTAGAAGAAAGGGGAAGACAACAAGGGGAAGACAGACATAGAGGATGAAAAGAGGATCCTCGGAAGCCATGATCTCTGGAGGGCAGTAGTTGGGGACGTTGGCGGTTTCCTGGTGCCACCACTTGTCCCTAGGGGAAAACCAGGGGATGGTATTTCCCGTTCTCTTAAGGACGAGGACATGTTCAACGAGAGGACACTCGTTGAGGGCGGCGTCGACGATAGCCTTTGTGGCGATTGTCTTTCCACCACGACGGCCCTCATCAGAGGTGATGAGGACACGTGATTTGCAGTCCTGGACACGGTCACGGAGGGATTCTGCGGAAAAGCCAGCAAAGACGACGGAATGGATAGCGCCAATGCGTGCGCAAGCGAGGAAAGCGACGACAGCATGCCAGGTCATGGGAAGATAGACAGATACGGTGTCACCCTTGCGGACACCGAAGGACTTGAGGACGTTGGCGAGACTGCAGACATGGTTTAAAAGCTCGCCATAGGAGACGAGGCAGCCTTGACCGGGCTCATCAGCCTCGTAAATAATGGCGGTCTATTGGCTATGTGAACAAGGAGCAATAGAGGAGAGCAAGAAGAGACCTTGGAGGGGTCTTTGAATGCCCAGCGGTCAACACAGTTGTAGGCAGCATTGAGACCACCCTCGGGGAACCAGACGATGTTGCCCTGAGCAAAAGAACCAGACCTGACGGTAGTAAATGGGCGGTCCCAGTGGAGGGACTTGCGGGCAATCTGTAGAGGATGTAAGAGAGAGTAGTGACTAGTTTCTGATGATTTGAACGCACATCAGCCCACCAGGCGTCAGAGGCAGAGCCGACAGACTGGGCATAGACAGAGCGATAGGCGTCGATATCAGGGCCAATGTGAGGTGTTGGAGCTTGATTAGCAAGACGAGAAGCGATCGGGTGGAGAGAAACACCGATATGAGTATCTGCCATGGGGTAGAAAGGTTATGTATGTCACACGCATTAATCTACGGATCATCCAATGTCACAACAAGGTATGTCACATTCAGATGCGGATCAAACGGATCATCCCATGTCACACCAGTACATTGTTGGCAAAATCGTGAGTGCTCCTACAACTGGACAAGGTGCGTTTCTGCGCTCTCCTTCTCCCACATCCTCATGTCCCCCAGTCCCTCCTGGACAAATTTCAAAAAACTCTTTGCGCTTTCTCAAGAACCTACAAGATCCTCTCTGCAATGACAGACAATGGTACCATATCTCTCTCTTTCTCTTCTCCTTTCTCACTCTTTACCTCAGGTTCAAACTACATGGTAATCTCAACTTGCACCACCTATGCTTTCCTGATATCCCTGCCAGAACCCGTCTTCCGTGCAGCCGAAAAAGAGTGGATCGCTTTCATCGAATCACTCACAGACTTGTTGATCCAAGTCGACCCTCAGCTCCCCCCACTGCCCCCAAAAGATCTCATTCATCGCATCTACAGAGACGTCAGTCTCCTCTCTTCCTCTCTCCCCCTTTTTTTTACCTCTCCCCCTAGATTCGTTTCAGCAACGACAAGACACCCTACAAACAAGCCTTTTCTGCCTCCTTTTCAAGAACAGGCAGAAAGGGCATCTTTGCCGGTTGTAAGCCTTGCCTATCTGCCCACCCATTCACACCCTCATCCTTCTTCTAGATCATGTGTACGTCGTCCCTTTGTGTTGATCTCTCCTCTAAGCCCCTCATAGTGCCAGTTGCGCTCCTCTCTCAACATCCCTCTGCCTCTCACTAACCCTTGTCCAGTAAAACCGGGGAACAAATCCTTCATTGCCGCAGGTTCATGGTGTCCTGCTTCTCCTCAACTGGCTACCATCCGGTAACCCTTTTCACCCTTCCGTCTTCTTTCCCCTTTTCACATCCTACCCAGTGCCAACATCCTCCACGATCCATCTCCTCTCCGCCAATCCATCTCTTCCCCTGAATTCCAACGTCTTTTCGGAAAGCCATCCCCTCACCCAAAAGGGCACAAACAAAATATCTTTGGAAACCAAGATCAACTCAAGACTGCCCCAAAAGGTATAGATAAGAATCACGCGTATGTTGCTACTCTCTACTCCATCCTTGTGATTGATTCTGGGAAAACAGCGATATTGATTTACTCAAGTGTCGCACTTTTGCCGTCGTCCATCAGTGAGCCTATCTTTACCCTCTCTCACCTTTCTTCATCCCATCTTTCTAGTTTTACAGACGCCCAAGTCCTCGATCCACAATTCAAAAACAGTATTGCATCCATCGTTCAAGTCATGCAGCCTTTCGTCCATTGGTCAGTTTTGACCATCTTTTTTTCACAGCTTTGATCTCACTTGTCCTAGTTTGAATGACATGATGACCATTCCTCCCAACCAGTAGCCGATGTTTTTCCAGTGAATGACGTCAAGGGATCTCATTATATAAATACATACAACTACGCTTATCTTACCTATACGTATCTCTACACCCATGTCTGCATTCAACATCACATTCAGAAGTAGGTTCCCATCTACAAGGCCCACATACAATATCATTCATCCAGTGTAGACAAATGCATCATTATTACAGGTGGCAATCGTGGCATTGGATATGCATATACCAGAGCCATCGCTAAAGCAGGTGGCAACGTCGCTGTCATTTACAGGAGCGCTCAAGACGCAGAACAAGTCACCCTCGCGGTCGGTCAAGAGTTCGGTGTCAAGGCAAAGGCGTATAAATGCGATGTAGCTGACACGCAAACCGTCAATGAAACCATGAAACAGATCGATTCTGATTTCGATGGCAATGTCGTTGGTCTCATTGCTGTAAATGTCTACTTCACCTTTCAATTCCAACTGGACAACTGAATCACTCAAAAGAATGCCGGCGTGTCGGTTGTTAAACCCGCTGTCGAATTAACGCAAGATGATTTTTCAAGCGTCTTCAATGTCAATGTTTTCGGCGTGTTCAATACCTCTCGTGCCATTGCTAAGTGAAGTCATCTCATCGTATGTCGAATTGACGTTGATTCATCTTTTCCAGACATTGGATCGATACACATAAAAAGGGTTCTATCATCGTCACTTCATCTATGAGTTCTCAAATCATCAATCAAGCCGCTGTGAACACACCTCTTACTCAAGTGTTCTACAATTCTTCCAAAGCGGCCGTGTCCAACCTAGTCAAAGGTCTTGCCGCTGAATGGGCCCCGAACGGTATTCGTGTCAATGCGATTTCACCCGGTTATGGTGCGGCTCGATTTGTTAAAGACTTGCAATTGATTTTTCATTTCATTCCTGCAGTGAGGACGGACCAGACATCCCATATGGATGCCAAGATTCGGGAATATCAAGCGAGCAACATTCCTCTGAAACGATTTGCAGAGGTAACTGTTGTTATTTGTGGTTGTTGTTTGCTGATTTCTTTCTCAGCCTGAAGAAATGACGGGTCAAGCAATTCTTTTACTTTCGGATCATGCTTCTTACATGACTGGTCAAGAATATTTTGTGGATGGGTATGTTGATCAAAAGTCGTTTCTTGGTTGATGTTTGATGGGTTTTTTTTGGTCAGTGGTCAACAGATATGGTAGGATGGATTTTCTTATTATGGATATGTCAATGATGATTGTACTTGTAAAACGAGAGAGAATCTTGATTCAAATTGGGATGAGAAGTTTAAGTATCACCCCGTCGTCTACTTTTTTGCTATATCCCTTTGTTGCCCAATGGTGGCATCGATGCATTACGAAGAGCAAGTGTGAACTTGACGTCAGACTGTCAGATGACATGACATCCAAATTTGAGCGGCGACTCGACATCAGAATTGTCCACTGTGATACGATCAACTACTATTGTACTACTGTCAGGGAAGCGCGTGACATGTCACAGGGATCACTGAAAATCGCTTTGCAGACAGCTGTATCCATCTATCTCGGTTGTTAGGTATGTTTTTTTCGCTGAAATAGGTTTGTTTCTCAGCTCGTTCATTTTTATTTTTTATTTCCCAATGAAGAGTGTGGTTATCTGCTATCACAACACCTGTGGGCCAATATGGACGGGATCCATATTCACAAACGCAGGTCGAGTAAAGACCTCGAGCAAGAAGACTTCATTGTTCCTGCGCTGCCAAACTCCGCTGTTCATACCCCTTCAATTGTCCTTGCGCCAGCACCCCCTGAAAATCATATCTCGCAACCAGGTCGCCACTCGCGAAGCACGTCTATTGCTGGAGCTCCGATGTTCAACCCGAGACCAGCTTCTGTCGGTCCTTATCAAACCACGTTCCATGATCTTCCAAACGGCCAACCGATGAATGGAGTTGATGGATCAAATATGCCTCCTATGTCTATTCCGACGTTGAAACCCACGCCTGGATACAATCATCATCATCGCTTTCGTTCGGTGTCTGGACCGTTTTTACCGTCACAACGATCACCCTTGGTTTCGTCTTTTGCAAATGCAGATGTGCCTCCGTCTTTATCGTCTCCTTCTATTAATACTACCCCACCTTTTCCTGTACAACTCACGTCATCTCAATCACTTCCTCGAGAAGATTTACATACAGTCACGCTCAACAATCCTCCTTCTTCGACTTCACCGACACAGAACCATAGTCATAGGCATGCTCGTCTTCACTCTCGTAATCTTTCTATATTCTTTCCCCGGCCTGGGTCTCTTCCAACGTGTAGCATAGCTGAAGATGGTTCTCAGGAGGTAGAACTCAAGGCGGATATTGAAGCGCCCGTGACGACCATTCCCAGTGCTGGTTCTAGCGTTCAATTTCCTCGCTCGGTGTCTCATGGGCACGCACCTCCTACCCCTTTAGGAGCCGGGTTTAGTTTCGGCGGCAGACCACCCGCGATGTCGAGTCCTTCACGCCCTTTAATGGATTCCCTTTCGAGCTCCTCATCTACATCCTCGATGGCGATGATGACAAAATCGAGAAGAGGTCATCATCATAAACATTCCGTGTCCCATAGTTTCTTTTCTTTTCTCGAACCAGGAAGTACCGGCGTTGTTGGATCGAATGGCATGCCCCTTTCACCAGCGACACCTTCAGAGTTGGTGCACGCTCAACCACCATCGGCATCGGTGCCTGTCTCTCCTTGGACTCCTCGACCCACCCCTTCGTCGCGTCATCAGTCGGTATATGAAACTGAAAGTAGGGAAAAGGTCGTGTTTCGTCCGGCAGTGTCTGTCGTTGTCTTGGGGCAATTCTTGCTTGGAGCGTGGTTGTGGGTGTGTGGTCAGCGTATTGGTTCATTGAGTTGTACAGGGATCGGTTATTGGATAGTGTTTGATTCGTTTGGTATCGGCGTTGCAAAAGTTTTGCCTGGATGGTTGAATTCGAAAGATGAGCTCACAATGGCGAACATGAACACGAGGGAGAGGGAGAGAAAGGTACTGAAGAGACCCTACGGGTGTGTTCTCATTTTTTGGTTTGACAAAATTTTAATCATGTGGCCTTGTAGTAACAAACGCGTCATGACCGTGTTCATGTTCGCTCAAGCTGTATACTTGCTGTTTTCTGCTGTTTATGTTTGCAAGGAGACGATCGAACATATACTTCTGGCTGCTGGAGACGGTCACCATCATCACCCTGGTGAAGATGACAGCTGGATCGGGTGAGATTTGTCGTCTGAAATCAAGTATCTATGCTTAAACACAAGTCCAGCATTGAATTTCCCCCACTGATGACGGTCTTTACTTTTTTCTCAATCATCTCCACCGCTCTTTTGTACGAAAACCATGCAAAGCTGATTGATGGTGCCTTTTTCCCCTTCCGTTTCCCAACAGTTTTATATAAAGGGTACTAATTCCATTTTTTTATTACAGTAACCGGAAATCGTATACCCACCCCACTCGCATTCTTGCGTTCGCTGACCCATCCTTCGCGCATCTACACCACGTTTAATGCCCCTAATACACCACTAGCTAATTTACTATCGAATCCATACACCTTAAGCCCACTCCTATTCTGTTTAGCCATGTTCTGCATTGCTGTATTCTTACCTCCGTGAGTTTTTCCTTCCCTCTCTTCCATTCAAAGAGAGAAAACTTGATGGGGATCGTTACATACAGGACACAACATCGTCCTGCTGATCTAATTCTGGCATCCTTTATAGCGCTCGTCACGTTCAAAGTCTCATATCGTGCATGTACAGTGTTAGGCACGGTGCTTTTACAAACTTCTCCTGTTCGAGGACTTTCGAGTGGGAGAATGGAATCGTTTCTTCGTGTGATGCGTGAGGTAGGCATCTCCCTTCCCCCCTCCCAGCACTTTTCGTAAAACATGATGAAACGATGGTTATATATTATTAGGTCGAGCGTCATCCGAATGTTCTTCACCTTCCCGCACCGCATTTTTGGCAGCTCGATCCCTCTTCTGTGCTGAACGAACAAGACGGAGCGGATGAAACGCTCATTGTGACACTTGAGCTTCACGTGAGACGAGATTTGGGGGACGATGAGATTTTGGGTTTGACGAGATGGACTTGGGAGAGGGTGGTGAGGGCTTTGGGGAGTAGTGTTGTGACTGAAAAATTGAGTGATGGGAGTGGATTTGGTGGTGGTACTGAGAAGAGGAAGGAAGGTGTAGAGGTCACGGTTGGTGTTGTGAGAGGTTGAGATTGATCTAGAGATCGTTTTTTTTTCTTTTTGTGTGTTTTTGTCGTCTACTCGATATCCTCAGTATATCATGGGTCAGGTAAGCTATTGATATAATGGCCGCCTGGCGAAATGGCATCGCGTCTGACTACGATTCTTCGTTGGTATCAGGAGATTGCAGGTTCGACCCCTGCGGTGGTCATTTATTTTTGTTATATATGGTACCTGTTTACAGCCTCCCTATCTTGAGACAGGTAAGAGGACCACTTACAGCATACTCTTACTTTTTAAAATATCAAGTTTGACAATACATCGGTATCCAGTCGAGAGGACGCCTAGTCCCAACCAAAGACAAGTATCTCTTGTTAGGTCGAAACATGATACCTGAGAATGTCACTGTTTGAAACAACAGACGATATTTAAGATCTCTCGTCTGTGTACGATATTGAGCTTGACACACTCAGGGCCGTCTCAAAGAGACAGACACCATCCCCGACTACAGAGGTCAACAATTAGTTATCATGAACTTGTGTATGTATTTCAATTCTACTCGTTATCTCCCCTGGGATCTTACATCATTTCCGCGAGAAACACCTAATCAGGGGAGTCTCCCAGCACAAAGGAACCTGCCCATCAGTGAATTGATTTTAATTCGAGCAGGTCCCTGACTTATATAGGTAAAATAAATACGAACACGTTTTTGGCTATGAGTTTCATTATAAAACCAAAAGTGTAGGCAGTCGATGCAAGACATTTAAATAATTGAAGAGTTCGACTATACGTGAGTGACTTTGGAGGGAACCGTACTTGAAAGGAAATGTTGTAATGATATCAATCGTGAGGGAGGACTTAGCATCTATCAAGCACTAGGCGCGCAAGCCAAAACGGACGTGGATGACTACAGACAGGGACATATATGCAAAATAGGGACGAATAGGACGCATTGCGGGTGAGATCGGCTTAAAACAGCATGAACTTCAACGTCCAATGATAGGCATCGACAGATGATTATATGAGATTGGACTGACAAACGGAATGTATAGGGGTTAACCGTTCATAGGTAATGAATGGGGTTACCTTAGTCAAGTGGGAAAAATTAGTGACCACCGCAGGACTCGAACCTGCAACCTTTTGGTTCCCATACATGGTAACATCCAGCGATCGAAGCCAAACGCGCTACCATTGCGCCAGGTAGTCTCGGATACTTAACTGGATTTAACAAATATCATACGTTCTTAACCGAATAATCGTAAATCTGTCGTGAACAAGTGACGGCATATCTGGTCTGCCTTATTCATACTTGCAGTATACCTGTTTCAAAAGATGTGCTCCTATGTTATGTGCTTCTGTTCCTTAATACTCGTTGGGTTCTTCTCCTGATACAATCCCTTGACGTGACGATTACTGTCGCAGAAGAAATGGCATGATACCTAGTCTCCTAAGAATACTCGTACAGCCCCATTATTCATTCCCGCAGCGACTTGAAGGCTCACAACCCTGTCCAAAGTTCTGTAATGCATGATTTGGGGATATCCTGGCTCTCCCTAACTCCTTTTCAAAGACAGAATAATGAACATAGCCCTCGTATCAGCACCCATTCTTCTACCCTTGGCCTCCTTGGGTTTCTAAAGATCAGGAGCTCCAAATCTCTTCCTTATAAATAAGGAACTCGAGCAAGACTTCATTGGACTCCCTGTACTAATACCTCTGGGCTCTCCCTCACGCTACGAACTTTTCCGATATCAAATTACAACATGATGAATCTCATGACCATCCCAATGATTTTTCTCCTTGCTGCTCTCACTAGTGCTACTCCATATCGCCGTCAAAACACCACAACAGGGGTAGTGACCTCGTGTACCAAGCCTGGTACAGCTGCTTTGACTTTTGTAGGATCTATAGCATATCAAATACTTACAAATACTGATAGAACTCCCCAGGATGACGGACCGTATAAATTTTCGTAAGTACTTTGGACCTTTTCGCAACAATACCCAAGCTTAGAGCCTGATCTGCTTTCTTTAAAGGGAAAAAATTGTACAACTTTTGAATCAGCATGGTGCCAAGGGTACCTTTTTCTACAGTAAGCAACATAATCTCATGCTGAGGCAAATTGGTGGTGATCAAGACAACTCCAGACGGCTGTAACTGTAGATTTCTTCTCCCCCTTGGAATATTTGTACATATACGTACTAATGGCAAATTGTGCAGACGGCTGTATTTACGACGAAGAAAATGTCGAGAGAGTCCAAAACGTATTGAAAAGCGGTCATCAGGTTGCCTCTCACACGTGGACTCACCCTCACCTCCCAGACTTATCCTACGAACAAGGTACAGGTGCAACTCATGCCCCGGTCAACTGCTGATTCTAATGTAATCAACTCAGTCAAGAAGGAAATGGTGATGACACGCGGTGCGTACGCCACTCGAGACGAGTTGCCACTATTTATCAACAAAAGATTGAACTTACTTCTTCCCAGATGCTTTGATCAAGGTTGCAGGAGTCGAAGTCTCATATTTCAGACCTCGTCAGCAACTTAAAACTGCCTTCGATACTCCAATACTCACAGCTATCTTTTTCTAGCATACGGAGAATATAACGAAAATGTGATACAGGTTGCCGGAGAATTGGGCGAGACGGTTATTACTTGGGATTTTGAGTTCGTTGACATTGTTATCTTCTCGTTTATTCTTTTTTACTCATGTTCTTCAGCTCTGGTGACTCGATTGGTGCCGACGTGGACAAGCAGTTAGCTTCCTACGATGAGCTTGTTAGCAAAAAGCCACCTTCAATAATATCGCTCGAGCATGAAACAATGCGTGCAGTAACCATCTCTAATCAGCTTTGATAGCTACTGATTTGCCTGCTCTAATTAACTAGAGACCTCTGCGTTCGTTCATTTTATTTTTCTGTCTCCTTTGTTTTATGCTGACTTCGTAAGACAGTGAAACTGTCCTTCCTAATGTCATCGAAAAGCTACAGGCAGCAGGCTACGAGCTTGTCACCGTCGCAGATTGTCTGGACACGCAACCTTACAAGGCTGTTGGAGCTCCATCTGCTCGCGACGTGAGCCGAAATTCACCTATATGTGATGATTACCCAACCTTCTTTTCAAGGCCACATGGATCTGTGATGATAGCCAGTGATTACAAAGTGGAGTCAATGAATTGGTGGCAGCGATGATAATGACGTGTAGGACATTTCGACATGATTGAACTCTTGCAGCCGTGCCTTGAGATCTCACAGACGATAATCAGTTGATTAGGACTAAGACATTCAATCTGGTAGATTGTACATATATTACGATGCTGATGACTTGATCCCAAACAAATACATATTTGTGCTGGGTGGTCAGTACATGCTACAACAAATAATCACGATTACACGATACTGAAAGATGGTCGATCACAATTAAGTATTTTTCCTCAGTCGATATACATTAACGCCGAGATAGTATCCCATAAAACTTTCTGCCCTTTTCCATCAGCTTCTGGTATCAAGGAGGTAGGGGATGCAACAAGAATCTTAGCGCCAACACATCAACATCGGATGAAATTGCCGACAATCATGCTTGGAATGCCCCACTTGTCCCGACGGATAGTAAATGAGAAGCAACAGCTTACGAACCCCTCTTCCATTGGTTGATCATCCACGTCAAACTCCTCCTCTTTCACGTTTTCATCCTTTGACGGTGTACTTGCTGATGCAGCAGACGAGGGAATAAACGCAGGATTTCTGTTGTGAGCAGGCTTGTATCGGAGGACACAGGACGTCAAGACGGCTTTCTGTGCTGAATCAAAAGCCACGTGGCCATATTTCTAGGTGCAACATGAAGGGGAAAGTGAAATGTTAGTAGAGAAGATGGGGTAGAACTTCCGCCATAAACGGAAGGTGTGTATAAATGGTTTGGCTGACCTCCCAATAATTTACCGCAGACTCCTCTGCCATGAGTTCATATATACATAGTCGGCCCTATTGGCCCCATGAGTATAGTGATCAGCGGGTCTTGAAACTGTGGTGAATGGGATTGTACTGACATCGCGAAGCATGTAACCATCCACTCCGACTAGCTCACTGAACTCCCTGTTTCCTTTGTATATTTCGCCCGTCCGTCGCCATAAACATGCCGGCACTCCCATTGCAGAAAAGACACGATCGTAGTCAAGGAGCATCCGTTCAAAAGCTTCTTCAATGAACACGAGATCCTAGGTCATTTTCTAAGCCCAGATGAGATTAGAGAAAGTTACGGAACTTACCAGGTCTCGTAGTGACCGGGCAATGGCCTTTGGAAGAGTACCACTGTCAGATTAAGACTTGATTTATTGTCCCTCAAGAAACGCTTCGTACCCTGAACTTTGGTCGTAGGACGGAGAGGGGTTGGAGAATCTGCTGTTTCGACTCCTGCGAAACACTAACAGATAAAGGTGACAAATTCTGAGGAAGACACCTAAGACTCACTGACTATCCATCCATTTAGATAGCCGAGCGTATCCTTTGACGTAATTATAAGGCTTTAAAAGCCCAGCTTCATACTTGCTCTTGATGACCCGATTGAGACGCTCATCTCTGGAGCCAGACTCCTGATCTGCAGCAGTAAGCAGAAATTTTTCTGTCTTGGTGGCCGAAGGAAGGATGGTTTCAGTTAAAGACTTTTCTACACCGTTGTCAACAGAGGCAACGACTGATATCCGCGGTGTAGTGCGACTATTATTTTCTGTGCTAAGAGGTGACGCCGTTGTGGCTGTAGCTCCGTTCGAGCTGAACGAAGTTGATGACATGAGTGAAGGAGCGACAGTGACTGGCGAGGCAAAGAAAGTATCCTCATCAAGGGTTTCTAGGAAATCCCTGTGACGAGTAGTGAACAGACTTGTATGGATGAAACAGATCCTGCGTACGTGAGGACCGAGAATTCGTTTCCTAATGTTTCTGGTTGGTATAGGAAGTTTGGCTGGGGTGCTGGCATTGACCAGGCACTGGTCGCGGGAGGTGCTCCTTGATATACTGGCACTATCAAGAGAAAAGTCTAGTCAAGCTCTTGAGTAACAAACGTAGGCTTACCAGGAGTAAATGTGTTAGGGACGACAGTAGGTGAGTTTCTAGTTGTGGGTGTTTTATCGACAGGCCTTGTCCTACGTTCATCATGGCACAAGTGTCCAATTTCGCGCTTTATGCTAATACAAGAATGTATGAGAAAATAATACGATAGCTGAGGCCCGTACCAGCGCTGGCAAGGTCGACCTTCATCACAAGTCATATGGCTTCTTCTACAATAAAGACACGCATGGTTAACTTTCTTCCGTTTCGTTGGTTTCTTTTTCTTCCCTGCATCATCATCTGCTTGAGCGCTTGTTGTGTCATTCGCACTGACTGCAGCAACACTTGTAGACTCTATTGCGGTAGGTGTCGAGGACGTGCTATTTGTCTGCTGCGAGCTGTCCAGTGTTGTTTGTGACATGAACTTCAATGCAGATTGGGGTGAAGATAACAAAGGGACAAAACTCTGTCGTTGTTGCTGATGATGGTAAAGCAGCCGAACGAATACCCAGCGAGTCAGGGACCCCGATCACCGCACTCAGCAAAATTCCGCAGGTGATAAATTAACTATTCTTTACTCGTACAAGGGACGCTCGTAGGGATACAGCAGAAATACTTGAAAATATGGGAATTAATATACTTCTGTGCGGACTTGAGCTTGAACTTCAATCGTGCTCCTCTTGCTACTGACACTAGCGTCGGTGTGTCCCTCGGGAAATGGCTGAGGCTTAAGACTTTTCGTATCAGATTCGGGATGGGATATATGCTCCTCAAACCACTTGAGCAACGCAACATCAGATTGACTAGCCATTCGATTCAAGCGGGATCCATACCTTGACCAAAAACTTCGCAGACTCTTTGGGATATCTTTCTTGGGTCTCATAGTCCACGTAGGTGACACCAAAACGGGTAAGATACCCATCAGCCCTGTAAGTTGCCTGAGTCTCGTACTCAAAGGAAGACGTGAAGAAATCTCACCATTCAAAGTTATCGAGCAGACCTAATCATTAATAAATTGACGATTTCCGGTGACAAGATAAAAATAGCTCACTCCATGGGAAATAAGCCCTCACATCAACACCATCTTCATTAATAGCAGCGAGAAGAGAAGAGGTGGTTCCTTTGAAATAGTTGACGCGGTCCATGTCAACTAATGCTTCTTCCCTCGGGAGGATATTTTCGTCTTTGACAGCAAAGCCATTCTCAGTGACACTGAAAGCTGTCAGGCGATGATCATCACGAGTGACCTTGTGCACTTACTAGATGGGGTGTTTGTAGCGCTAGCAGACAAAGAGATGAGGTCAGAACTTGAGTGCTCCAGATGTGAAAGGAAGGCATTACCTTATACAAGTATTTGAGCAGCTAAAGTAATTATGTCAGGTTTTGCTCAAGGATGGCTAAGGCTAGTGCTTACAGAGCGAAATCCTTCCGGGTCTAGAATAATCAATCTATTCAATCTGTAAAAGACGAGGGTTGGAAGTCACTACTCACAATCTTGCAACCAAGCACAGTGAGCTATGTGGTGATGAGCCTCGATAGCAAATCGTCAAGTCGATGACAATGCAGACCTTGGGTACCAAGCTGGGTTCCATCAGGACGAACAAAGGTATAATCCACCAGACCCTGGAATTCATCATCACCACCAGTTCCTATAACAATAGATCAGCACGCTAAACTTGCGACTTCCATCCTTCAGTACTCACGGCAAAGGTTTGTGGTGTAGGTATTCATGCCATAGAAATCTGAAGATCCCTTGACAACTTTCCACTCCTCCTCAGTAATTTCTGGAAGGCGGTCACCAAGGACTTCACGCATGTACGGAGGATAAAATCCCAGATAGATGGGATCCTAGATAGGCATAAAAAGAAATCTAGATCCAGGACAAGCGATAACAATAAAAATACATACAGCAAACCAGCCTAACATGAATGATAAGCAAATACACGAATGGAATAGACGAACAGCATGACGTACCAATCGCAAAGTCAAGTGCGTGCTGAGCGGCATCAATATCTGGTCGATTCGACGGTTCAGGAACTAATTCTGCAACTTGGATTTACCGCGGACCTTGAACTTACTTTCTTGGTTATCGTCATATGGCATAGCCCAGTCGCCGTTCAATGTGATGCCAATCTGGCCTTTCTGATGAGGTTTGAAGTCTTCGCGGTAGACCTTCACAGCATTGGCATGTGCAAGGATCACGTTGCGCCCGACACTGTAATCATATGCAAGAATGGATATGTCAGTTGTCAAATATACAATGCCAAGCATGAATGGACAAGTGCTTGGGACAGGTCTACTCACATCCAGGGCTCAGTTGAAGAGTCACCCTCCGGGGAGCGAGTGCGATCGCTAGAACGTCCGGGTGCAAAGACGCCGCGGCCGTAGCCCAAGATAGAGACGCACCACGGCTCATTGACAGTGAGCCTATAAGCCAGATCATTAAAAAAACCAGGAAACGTTACACCATGCACCCACCAGTGCTTCACGCGATCACCAAATGCTTCAAAGCAGACCTGCAAAAATTAGTCTAGAAATCATAAACTGGAAATCATATATGCTCTCAACGCACTCGAGCGTAATGGGTGTAGTCCTGGACAATCTCGTCCTTGTTCAGCCAGCCTGTATATCTGTCATGGAGAGCCTGTGGCAGATCCCAATGATACAGTGTCTGCCCCAACTCGTCAGTCCAATACTCCAAATGCTGAAGGAGGATTTTTACTGACAACGAATGGTATGATACCGCTTTTGAGCAGCTCATTGATTAAATTGTTGTAAAACTCGATGCCTTTGGGGTTAACGGGATCGCCGCGACCACCGAGAGGGATTATGCGACTCCAGGAGAGAGAGAAACGGTAGGCCTTGACACCATATTGCGCTAACAAGGCAATGTCCTCCTTCCATCGCTTGTACGAGTCTGTCGCTACATCTCCGTTCTTACCATCCAGTATCTTTCCAGGGAGTTTGGCAAAACCATCCCAAATGGATTCTGCACGACCGTCTACATTCCATGATCCTTCAATTTGGAAAGAAGCTGAAAGAAGAAGAAGTTGTAAACATTCATGGTATAAACATATCACTGAAAACAGCAGAGCCGCGTGCAAGTGAAGAAATGCCCACCTGTGGCAAATCCCCACATGAAGTCTTGGGACAATTTCGAGCAGTTGGGAGTCGACATGACTGTGAGCAGTACAAAGTTGAGGGAGCCAGGAATGAAAACATCCTTCCCTTTAAATCAGTTCCCCGATATGAGTACCTTGAGATTTCAGACGTTGTCCGAGGATACTCCGACGGCTGTCGCAAAGCTTATGGCATACGAAATTTCTCCGCCCATGACAAATTGGAAGTTTCGAGACCAAAGAGGGCAATTTAGTAGAATTTCTGTACGGCGTTTTCTCGGAATGAACATTTGATAGTTTTTCGCGTTCACATAAGCGATCCTCAGTGTTGGTATTTTTGCGCCTATATTTGATAATCAATGGGAGCTACCCAGAGTCGTCTACCTCACTTCTCTGTATCACCACAGGTCTATCATGATAGGGGCAAGTCGGGGACCTTGACACTTTGCTCACTGTTGACTATCACCATCCTGCCTCGACCTGTTATCATTATTCCCTGCTAGTAGACACTGAAAAGCCTACCTACCACTGCCAACGTTCAGACCAGCTTGAAATTAATCGCAGACTATGACCAAGTCAATCTGACGAATTATCAAGAACTTCGAACCTAGTAAGCTGCTGGAGAAGCTATGAGCCTGTAAGGCGCGGGCAGGTCAAATTTCCTAAGGCAGTCGTATCGAGAACGTTGTTAATCAATTTCCCACAACATCGAAACAGATTTTCAACAGGTTTTCTAG
>Ga0153946_1000451_pt1 | contig 18027 bp, 19 predicted proteins | sample TSNJ030MetaG_FD_104751 | JGI IMG/M metagenome (GOLD analysis project Ga0153946, IMG submission 104751) | Attine ant fungus gardens microbial communities from New Jersey, USA - TSNJ030 MetaG | ecosystem: Host-associated > Fungi > Mycelium > Unclassified | place: USA: New Jersey, Wharton State... | reverse complement strand
TTCTCTAGGGTTGTAGGTTTGCTCTTGCGAGCTTGTAGTCTCCATTTCTTTTTGTCGTTTGCATCGGTTGCTTTGGGCACGTTCATTGACTGTACTTGCATTAACTGTTCTCTTATTTGTTTGTTGTATTATTTAGAGTTTGCTTTAATAGTATTATCAACACGATGAAAGATATGACTTGTACTTAACCTGACATAGAACCCAACAATGTTCATTCTTAGCTCTAAGTGGATCTTATCAATGAGATACATACGCACGCGAACTCTGGTCATATGGACACACGAGGGATTCCAGTACAAAGTGACTGGTCGCACATTGTCGAGATCAGAAACCTGGTAGCCCACAAGTGACAACAACGTGCGCATTAGCTCCAATGACTAGTACAATATCACAAGAATGTTCTTGATATTTGGAAAAAGTGTGTTTTGTATCTAAATTCGTGAAAATCTGTCAGTATACGTCCAAGTCGGTGACTGACGTTATGTTTCAGTAAAATGCAGTAACCTTTACTCAGCCCTTGATAAGAAGTAAATGATAAGAATTTGACAGACCACATTCATTGCACAAGTACACGAGTTGTTGTTATTGTACTTATTTCCAGACAAGTGGACATGAATCAAAATTCATGCTACTTGCTTCTGACCTCACCTCTGAAGGTCACTCGCTACCCAGCCATACTTGGCAAGGGACATTAGAACTCCATAACTGGACCCAACTCAGAACCATCTTCCTCAACCATCTCATCCCAAGTCTTCTTCCTCCCGTCATCCTGCAAAATCTTGCTGGGTCCTCCATTCATATTGAGTCGTTCCTTGCCCTTCCCTTTTACATCAGATTCCCATCGTGGGCGTGGTTGTTGCTGTAGGACTTCCGGCACAGCATTGGTTTTGCCTTGAGCTTTCACGCCGATGGTAGTTTTATCTGATTTGACAGACTTGAAATTCCTTGACTTGTTAGATCTAACACTGACAGCACCTGCAGCAGATGCAACAGAGGGGGCATAGGACAGTCGCGACGACACAGACACCGGCGCAATTGAAGTATGTGTCAGTGTTGGTTTCATCGTCGACCCAAAGGAATGGGAAGTGACTGGTGGACGTGGTGTTGACCCATACGTTGAGAGGCCAGTGACAGATATAACATCGTCATAGTCGTCATCGTCATCGTCATCGTAGGATATCACACTTTTGGCATTCAAGGCGATGGTCGAGCCTTCTCCGCCGTATGTAGGTCTTGCACTACTAACGGCAATAGTTTCGAGTCTGTCTGATACAGAGGAGGAATCATCTGGGATATCTGAATTGTAAGTTGCATCGAAAGTACGAGGTTCGGAAGGAGAATGATTTTGCTGTCGGTGTCTTGCATTCCGTTCTGTAATTTTGAGATAAGCTGTGAAATCACGCCAGTGGAAGAGACTGAACGTACTTCTTCGGGGACCCCAATCACCTCTGATGGAACTAGTAACTGAGCCAGTAGGCGGTCCTCTTGATCGGGTGTTGGTATCGGTGTTGGCAAGTGAGTTCCTGGATTCACTAGCCACACTTGCCGACGCTCGACTACTGCAAGTGACAACACTTCTCATATCATCACCAACCTCAGTCTTCGCATCGTCATCGTCATCGTCATCGTCATCGTCATTGTCACCACTAGGATCTTTCTTTCCACTTTTGAGTCCTTCACTATCACCTCCCAGTCTCGATTTGTTCTTCAACCTCCGCTGGGCAGCTCTCTCAGCCCTCTTCATCTCCTGCTCCTGCTCCCTCTTCTTTCTCTGCATGATAGTACATATCCCCCTTGAGCACAGCGTCCCATGGTCAGGGCACACGTCTTTTTCTTCAACAATCTTGGAAAATGTCCGTGTTGTGGTTTTCGGAACTTTGGTCCACACGTTATTATTTTGATCTTGTTTCTCATTTCGTTTAGGATTAATGACATTCCCTGGCGAGAACTTCCCTCTGCCAGGACCCTTGCCTGCGCGAGGCTCTTCTCCAGGGACGATTGATTCGACATCATCAACCGATATGACTTCAGAAGCACGAGGGAAAGCAAATTCATCCTCTGAGTCTTCATCAGAGTCAGAGACCGTGTCACAGGAGGGAGCAGCTACAATTGAATAATTGTCTGAAATAGAAGTACCAGCAAATTGCGTCTGGAGCATCGTAATTGACGACGAGCCAGCAGGGTTCATCGGTTTTGAAGTGACAACATGTGGAGTTACTAGACTTGGTGGAGGCGAGTCAGAAATCATGGAGGGAGGAGAGGCAAAGATGGAATCTTCAGTGCTAGCGACAGTAGATGTGGGACTTATTGATCGAGATGTAGAGGTGGAGGGGTCGTTCATAGCCATAGAAGAAGTTATAAGAGGCTTCGTCCACGCGGATTTGGGCGAAACAACAGATGGAGTGAAAGAAGTGGGCATAGATCCTGATTTTGATGAAGTTGGAGGGGTGATTGGCGTTTTCCCTATGCCTCATTTAAAAAAAAAAAAGGAATTGATTTAGGAAAGAAATATTCACAAGTATCTGGATTCACGGGACTCTTAATGCCTCCCTTCGAGCCTCCGACTTTCTGCTCGAAAGATGATTTTCCACCCGTTTTTTGGGAAATCCAAGCGGTAGATCCAGGGACTGCAACAATGGAGATTTAGAACATCCTGAAGGCTAGAAACAAGCACAATGCGCACCTGGCACCGGAGCCTTCGGAGGTGGAGCTTTGGTTTGTACGGGAAGAGGGCGACAGATTCGTTTATTCGTCGGGTCCTCATATGGTACATCACACCATACAGGGATGGGGTATGGGTGTTGAATTTTTCTGAAATATTTCGAATCTTTGTTCAGCAAAACAACAAAGGAGATACCAACTTGTTGATGGACCGAAATTCATGGAAAAGCTCATCGTCTGCAAGAATATTCTTCCATCCTATTGAAAGCGTCAACTGAAGTGTTAAATAATAGAATCAAAATTACGCGTACCATCCTTCTGCAGGGCTCGGGCATTAGAATAAGTGCTAAAGTAGACGCGAGATTTTCTCTCCATTTCCTCTGCTGAAGACCTGCGCAAGAACCGGTTCCATGAGTGCTCTCCAAGCAACTTGTTGAACTCTTCGAAGGATTTGCTGATTTCCGCCACAACCATTCCACGGGCCTTGAGTGATGTTGAAAGTGAGTTCGCAGTGCAAACAGGCTCAGACTCACCGAAGGCTTGTGGTATACGCCAAGTGCGTGATCTTTACCGACGACGCTGGCCAACCAGAACATAAACTCTTTAAAATCATTCGGGACCTCCATATTGGCATTCAAAGGGAATGGATGGACGACGGTAAGAAATTTGGAGTCCTCTACAGCTTCTGGGGATTTGGCTCGCTTGACCATGGTGGAAATAGCAGACAGGTTTCCCGACTAGACGTATTATCGATCAACATTGTTTCCCACGTCAGTTATTCCAGACAAACTACAAACTACGTGAGGATCAAAGTCAATGATGCCAGATAACGTGATGATGCACTTGATTATCTTTGCCCAACCTGGCATAACGTTTGTGACCACAATGAAATCCTTGTTTGATTGCCTTGTGCAGGGTGTTAAAGTAGATTTTTAATTGCAAGTCCCTTCAGTTGACACTTCAAGGCTTGACGATTTGTAGTCTGATGGGTTGGGACCCAATAGTATTTTTTTGCAAGCAAAGATATTATGTCTCCAGATTCAACCCGGAATGGCAGTTCCATCCGATATGTCACTGACATAAGCGTGACAAGTCACCAAACGACTGCGATGGAGTCCATTGTTGAGCCTGAAATCGCTGCCGAGCTGAGGCAGATCCTGTCGAATTTGGTCCAGGGCGACAACGAAATACGACAAAAGTGAGTGCTTATCCTGTGCCAGAACTGTGGCTGAATGTGGACAGTGCAGAGCAAGCTGTGAATGAACGGCTAGCGCAAAGGCCGGAACAATATCTGCTCGCACTTGCCCAGTTTGCCATTGTGGCCGAGCAGGATGTGATGCGCTCTTTTTCACTCGTTCTGCTTCGTAGGCTGCTGTTTCGAGTCCGGCCGGTGCCAGGTCTGCCACCGTACGACCTCCTTTCCGCCAATGCCCTCGGCACCTTGCAGCGCCTCCTCCTATCGATTCTCTCACATGAACAGATCCTCGATGTCCGTAGAAAGGCTGTGGATACCATAACTGACCTGGCCAATCATGAGATGGCAAGAGGCCGGCCCTGGCACGCCCTCCAGGCGCAGGCATTCTCGATGGCAGACCGTGAAAGTGCATTCCGGATTTTTTCTGGCTGTCCAAATCTGGTGATGGACCTGCAGGTAGATGTTGTTGTCAGCGTCCTCGAAAAGGGGCTGAAGGATAGCGAGAGTGTTGCTGTGCGACATGCGGCGTTTGTTGCGAGCGTCGAGTATCTGAGCGTGGCGGATGGGCACCAGCTGGTGCGGGCTAGCTCGCTGCTTCGCTGCATGCTGGAAAGCATCCACATGCTTGCCCAGTCAAATTTATATCAACAAGTCACTAAATGTCTGACCACCCTGATGCCCCTCTGCTCCTCCCACCCCTCTCTCTTTGCTCCCCATATACACTCTATCCTCACTTTATTTCCACATCTCATTCTTCTCCACATCGACCCAGGTCCCACGCCCACTCTCACCCGTCCATACCCCTCCTCTTTCGACTTTCCGCCTACGTCGACCCAGCCTCATATCGACACCGATGCCGATGCCATGTCTTCCATGAGACTAGCTGCCGTTGAATTTATGGTCTCTTTGTCCGAGGCAAGACCTGCCATGGTCAGGAACAACGCGGCTTGGGTAAGCATTGTAGTCACTGCCTGTTTGGATGGTATGAGTGAGTTCGATGACGACCAAGACATCAACGTCTGGTTAAACGACGACGTTAGTCTTTTTTGTCTCCTTGCAGATGTCCCTCTCAACTTGTACTAGCCTTCATTATCATCTGGAACCGCCGATGAATCGGCACCTTCCCTCTATGAACAATCCATCGATCGTACCGCATGCGCCTTGGGTGGTCGTGCAGTCCTTCCCCTGGCACTCCAGAAATTTCCTTCCATGCTCGTCAGTTATGACTGGAGAGCTCGCCATGCAGGACTCACGGCTATAGCAGCCATCGCCGAAGGAACCGGCAATGAAATGCTCAACGTACTCGATGAGATCGTACAGTGAGTTTCAATCGATTTCGTACTTGATGCTTCCTCACTTTCTAGCTAAGAACCATCATCCCCATGTTCCGTGATGCCCATCCTCGCGTACGTTACGCTGCCTGTCAATGCATGTAAGCCCCAATTATTGTTCTCTCACCTGTCCCATGTCTCTCATTGAGGTAGAGGCCAACTGTGCACCGACCTCGAGGTACGCTCATTCACTGACTTCTCCATTATGCACACTGATCTTCTTCTCAGGAAGTCATGCAAAGACGTTATCATCAGCAGCTCTTTTCAGTTCTTATACCTACTCTCGAAGATCCTGAACCTCGAGTACATTCACACGCCGCTGCCGCCCTCATCAATTTTTGCGAAGGTGTCGAGCACGACACTCTGGTACCTTATCTCGACCCCATTGTCCAACGACTTCTGCGTCTTCTCAATCCTACAGGTGATGGGTCACAGGTAAATAGCTACGTGCAAGAGCAAGTTATTACAACCTTAGCCATGGTAGCTGACGCAAGTGAATCAACGTTTGCAAAACATTATATTGCCATCATGCCTCTCCTTTTAAACGTATTGAGGAATGCAGAGAATGCAAGGAGGGAACATCAACGTCTGAGGGTCAAGGCCATGGAATGTGCTGGCCTCATCGGTAACTATCTCCTATTCTTTGCTTCAATAATATTTATAATCAATCTTGATATAGCCATCGCGGTCGGACGTGACATCTTCCGTCCAGACTCAAACACGCTGATACAGCTCCTCGTTCGCATCCAAAGTCAGTTTTCCGTTTGTATCCCCGTGTCATGTCTGACGGTGTATTAGGGAGCCCTGCAGATCCGAATGATACTCAATTGGTTTACTACCTGATTTCAACGTGGGCAAAAATTGGACAGGCTCTTGGCGTGGAATTTGAACCCTATCTACCTTTAGTCATGCCCTATGTTTTAGAAATTGCGAATGCCAGGATGGACATTTCGGCATACAGTATGTATACCCTCGTCCTTATCCTGATTCTTATTTTCTCATTCTATGTTCAGCAGATGAAGAGGAGCAAATGAACAACGACCGCAGCGGCTGGGAGACTGTGATGGTAGATGGTCAGACGATGGGTGTCAAGACTTGTGCTCTGGAGGAAAAATGTCAAGCTTTCGAAACATTATTGATTATCTGTTCGACCCTCGGAGCGAAATATGCACCTTATCTGTCGCAGACGCTTGAAATTTGTATACCGTGCCTCAAATTTAACTTTCATGAAGGTGTTCGGGAGGCCACTGCTATGTGAGTTATACATCATCCGCGAGTGTATTATTGATTAAATGATTTTTAGGATTGTTCCACGACTCTTGGACTGTGGAAAATCCAGTAATACGCTCACAATTCAAATGGTTACTGCAACGTTTAACCAGCTCGTGTCTTGCATTCGGTCTGAATCTGATGCCTCCTTCCTTAATTCCCTTTACAAATGCTTCACGGATTCTTTACTTGTCATTGGCGGTCGTTTGAATCTTCCACAAGAATATCGTCATACTATCATTGATATTACAAAACATCATCTTCAAGCTCTTGCGGACAAACGGAAAGGACGATCCATTCGATTAACAAGAATTGGAGAGGTAGACGGATTAGATAAAGAGGATGTTAGTTTGTATGAACAGCTTGAAGAGTTTATGTTACAGGAGATGGAAAGGTTGTCGTCTGAGTTGTTGGATGGGAATGAGAAACAAGTGATGAGGATCGCGATCTCAAGTGTGAGAGATTTGGGTTTGAATGATTGGGATGATGATGATAATGCTTGATATCTAACGGTTAATTTATTACCTTGCATAGACTTGGGTTATTTCCTTGCTCTTCAGATTAAATTTCGAAATATGCTGTTCGAGTGGATTGCACATCTTGTACATAAATTCCTATCAGCTAGTCAAATTATTTGATGGTTCTTTGAAATGGATCTTTTGCATTTGATTTACGGTAGTGTAACATTACATGGATTTTGACCTAGTGTAACGATTGTGTAACGATTTCTAGATCTTCCACATACTGATTAGATAATTATCATGATTTTTATATCGCTCAGTGCTTTTCCTTCTGCTAGGACCACCCCTTTCCCAGAACGGTCATGGTTTGCGGCCTTTTGTTACCCTTGGTACAGATATATGTCATCTTTATAATGACTGCCATTGCTCTCGCACACGAACAGGTTATACTGGGCGGAAACACACCAATTCAAGGGCACACGATCGGTATTCTCAAACGGTTTATGGTGACTAATGAACAGCGGAGGGATCAAATTTTGCATCTGGCAGCTGTGCGTTCGTGTGATTGGCTCAATCGTCTTGCTCTCAGCTTCTTTATCTTGCAGGAAACCAACCTAGATATATGGCAGCTTTCTCGTTCTCACATTGACATATATGTTCCCGCAGGAAGTGATCTTCCTAGCGTACTTATGAACATCAGTCATGTTTCCTCAACTATCGGTGCTGAACCCGTAGCACGCAGTATCACCGAAGCTGGCTGGAATCTTTCTTCTCTTGCAAATTCAACTTACCATGGGAGCTATCACCCCCTCTATGAAATTGATCAATTCGTTCAGGAGGTTGCCGAGCTTAATCAAAATATTGTTGAGCTCCACAAGATAGGCCACAGTACTGAAGGCAGAGAGATGACTGCTATCACCTTGTCAGCTTCGTCCATCGACATGACTGAGCGTGGTCGTCCAAGGCCTGGGAAGCTAGGTTTTGTGATTGTTGGGGCACAGCATGCACGTGAGGTACGCACCTTCCTTCTTGTGTTTTGTCTGCAATTCTTACAAAAGAGTCCCAGTGGATTGCAACAGCTACGGCGATTTACATTGTGCATGCCCTCGTCGCGGATCCCTCCGAACCCAGGTCACTTCGACACCTTCTCAACAGCTTCGTGGGCAATTTGATTTGATCACACAACTACGCTTGAATCATTACTTCGATATAGGATTTCCACATTATTCCAACACCGAATCCGGATGGATATGCCTATACCTGGGAAGTAGATCGCTACTGGTATATCTTTTTCTGATTTTTCGTCACTCTAAGCGTTGATGTGATTCAGGTACAAGAATCGCCAGATTCTTGGACCTCGGTTGAAATGTGCTGGGCTAGATATGAACAGGTGTGTTGATAGCCTTCGAAACGCCAGGTATACTGATCGCTTTGGTTGATCCATTCAGAAACTGGGTAGGTGCCACTTGAAGAAGCTTCGTACTTTCTGCTGCTGACGCCACATCTTCGCCCTAGGGGTATAAATGGAAGCCGACAGTAGAATATGCTCCCAAGACGACAGAACTCGGTGTCATGCATCATAACTCTACAAACGATCCTTGTTCGCACTGGTTCCCCGGTCATCGGGCTTTCGAATCACCAGAGGTCAACAACATCGCAAACTTTGTCACTACTTTGCCTAATGTTGTTGGTTTTCTGGATTTACGCAGTTATGGTCAAATGAGTGAGTCAGACTCACTTTTCTCAGTCTCTTCTGATTTTGTGTCTAGTCTCTTCACCATTTTCGTATTCCTGCAAGAAGTCCCCAAAGGATGCAGAAAACCTTATTGAAGCTGCGACTGGCGCGGCAAATGCGTTGAAATCTGTATATGGAACACTTTTTGATGTAAGGATTATTCGAAATTATTCTTTTTCGGCTCACTGCTTTCAGGTTGACCGACTTTGCTATCTGCTTTACCCTGCCCCAGGGAATATCCTGGATTGGATGTACAAGGTAGTCGGTATCAGATATTCTTATGCCGTACATCTTCGAGATACAGGAACAGTGAGTGTTACTCGCTATCAAGGAAGCCGCTAATGATCTACAATAGTATGGTTTTTCATTACCTGTGAGCTGGATCAGACCCGTTGGCGAAGAAACAGCCAAAATGGTAGAGTATATATCTAATTTTATCTCATCCCGCATCAAACGTAAAATTATCCTTTATTCGATGCTTCGTCTACTGAACTTCGTACTTTCCCAGGCAAAATTTGACTTTTTGTGAAGTTTGATATATCTTTGCTGCTATCTACCATTCTTTCAGCTGTTCCCGTCATCAAAACAGTTCTTTCTTTCAATGCGCTTTGGAGAGGAATTATAGGGAGGGAATGTTTTGGTATTATGTACACAATATGCACCATTTTTTATCGACCTGATGATCTAGTTCTTCTACCGTTGGAGGAGGTTCTGGGTTCAAGTCTCGGTCACTGTCATTCATTCTCTTCACCCACGTAGGCTCTTATACATCTGTTTTTGACTTCTTTGGGTTGGGCCTAATGTTACCTCAAGAGTCATCTTTTCAATCTCGTACAACATGCAGGTATATTGGTCAAAAACTTTTCTCGATGTTCTCTGGTATAATTAAATGGTATAACGCTAATAGAAGGTTTTATTATCATCATTCTCCAGTGGGCTGCTGACACCACCTAGCATGCAATTCGTCTTGCCATATGCGGATTCATTCTTTTTCTTGTTGGCTTCAGGGCTCCAATCAAGTGATGTATCTTTGAAGTTGCGCTGCTTCCGGCACCTAGCTTTCTGGATCGGAGCAAGAACTCGGCTTTGACGTTCCATCTGAGTGAACCTTGGTGTGGAGGTACGCAAGGGGCCATCAAATAAATCACCCTCGAGTGCAATCTGAGCGCGTGGAAATTTGGAGGACGAACGATACCGGGGGCGAGTATTTGCGAGGGATCTGTCGATAACGGAAGTCTTGACGATAACCTTGCCGGACTGTAGTGCAGCAGCGGAAGAGCCGTCATCAAGTATCATCTTGCGTAAGGAGAGCTCTGTAATACGGGGTGGGACTTCGGAAGCATCGTTGATATCATCGTAGACTCTCGTGGGCACCTTGATATGGTGCGCAGTGGGAATGGTCATCTCGATTTTGGCAGGCGAAACTGAAGTCCTTCGTTTCTTTACAACGCGAAAGATGTCTTCGTCTACGTTGATTCCTGAATTACCATGGAAAGTCATCCTCGTAACATGCTTTCCAGTGTCATCGAAATCGTCTTCCTCCTCCTCTTGCAGCATAGTTAACTTCGTGAGACTCATAGCTGGCTTGAAATTTCCTTTTTCCAGTCGTCTCCTATCTCTCGTCTCGCTAATGCTTGCCAAAGGACTGGTCGGTGGGCTGATGGCTCTGAAATCCGAATGGCCCAGAAACTCAACGTCTCCAAGTTCACGTCGCCCTTTACTCTTTACCCTTTTCAACGGTGCACCTGGAACGGCCGCCCCATTGATACTCTTCACTATCCCAACCAGCCTCTCCACTTCTCGTCTAATACCATTATGGTCATGAGATTCCTTCAGATCGATCTTGAAGACTTCGGGAAGGCGCTCATTCATCTCCTGAGCGACTTCAACAACACGAGTCGGGGACATGGTGAGTAAATCCTCATGGCAGCAGAAAGGAAGCTTGAGAAGGGTACTGATAACGACGGCATCGACGCTATGATCTGAATTCTGAAGTGCCATGCAGGGGACAGGGGAGGTGCATTGTTGTCTGGGAGATGATGCATCATAGGTACGCTGCCCCACGCCAGGGGTGTCGAGCTCGGTCATTGGAGACGTGGCAACATCCGATGAAAGGGGAGGGGAATGAACAAGAGGATCCATAGTGGATCCTGCATTGTTGCCACGTTCATCAACGCGACTTCGCTTATTCCCTATCCCACTCGCACTGTATTTTAGAGCCTCGAACTTGAAGAACAAACGACGAATAGGTGTCTTGAGACTCCTGCCCAGGTGAGGAAATTCGTTACCACAACCGACAACTGAGGAAGCTGACTTGGACTGGATAGTGGCCTTGGACCTTGAGATCTGTACAGGAAGGCAGGGCTTGGTCATAGTCAAGATAGTGAACGAGAATGGAATCGACAATCAAGAAACCGCGGAAGGCAATGAGGGAGACGACGAGAAATCTAAGAGAAACACCTGAAGGGAGAAGTCCCTTATATACATGATATCAAAGGGGTTGGTCGCGATCATTATGACCTAAACAAAACGTAGTCGGGTCCGCCCTGGCGAAAGGTGGACTAAATCTACACTTTTCGTCTCGCCCGCTTGCGATCAGATTTAGTGATCCTTCAGCAAGAATTGGGTCAGCCTAACGGATCTCTATCTCCTAATCCACCTTTCCCGTTCAGCTGCCTTCTTTACCTCTCGGAACTTCCGTTGATGCATCTCTTGTGCCTTCTCGTTGATCTCCCTCGTTTCCTGAGTACTTGAAAAACGTACAACAATGGTGACGTCTGTACCCAAGCCCATCTTTGCCTATGTCGTGATACTTGCTTTCTGTGGATATTGATCTCTTGTTAACTTCTGACAGAGAAGAAGGCGGTATGCCTCTCTGTGGAGAATGGATAGGATTATGATGATCGCATCGTTTCACCGATGTGGCGGAGGGCAATCACCATAATGGACCTAGATTTTGAAGTGGCAGTGGACCGACGGCAGCATACCACTAGTAAGGGATGAGATTGAGCTGAGAAGGATCGCAAGAAAGACATACGTCACAGTGTCCAGCGTCCATGCGCATACATTCTCCTTTGTCCCGAACCAACTTCCTCACCAGCTCCTCATGTTGATGACTTAAGCCTCCATTACATATGGGATTTGTGGTGAAAGTAGCATTAGTGATTTTTCGAACACTAGTAGAACTGAGACATCGGTTCTGGGAGAAAAAGATCACTTACGGCTGCGCCTTTTGACCATACTAGCTACGTCTTCTATATGCCGCATAGTTTTCCATTCTTGTTTGTCCAGAAATATGAATGAATGGCGTGTGAATTCTGACTGCAATGTTTTCTTTTGTCATTCGACTAGTCGAGAAGACATGGCGTGATACAAGATCTGTCTTTGATTTGGGTGTTTGAATTGTGAAATCATGTGCCTGAAAGCTGTGCTGTGTTTTGTTTGCTGCTATTATTAATATTCCAAGCAAATACCGTGAGTACACGAGTCATCAGATATCTTGGTCTGCTCGCAGCTGGATAGAAGATTTCCCCAATAACCTGATATGTAAGCAAACGAGTTGCATACAAAAACCTCCTGCCTGAATATTCAATCAAAATGGCCGATCAATATGGACTAAGGTCAGAAGATTATAGAAGCCTCCATTGTAATTAATAACCTGGCTGGAACCCAGATTTTCTATTCTGGGCCTCTTTCCATCACTCGTTTCTTGTGCGTCGAGTGTTCATGCGTGTTGCTTTTTTATCTCTCCTCTCCCTCTTCTGTCGTTCAACATTTGCGTTATGTATATAGCCTGGGCATGGAAAAGATGTTATGGGCATGGACGGGGGCGGTACAAAGCATCATCCCAAGGTGAGTTGATTTCAACTTGTTTTATTTTGTATTATCTGATAAACAGTGGGAGATCTCACAACGAGCGCGATCCATCGCCTTGCACGTTGGAATGAGGTGAACCATGTCTCTTGTCTCATATGCCAAGGCATGCAAGATGTTTTCAGGTAAAATTTAAGGGGTCTCATTGGAAATTTGTCTGCCTTTCACCAAACGATATGCCCTGATCCTGCTAAGCGCAAGGCAGTGATGGCACTTGATGTTCCATGATATGCTCTCATACAATCTCTCCTCTGCTTTTGACGTGCCCTCTCCCAAGGCTCACTATCGACCCCTCTCCGCTCCTGCCTTGTCATCTTCTTAGTGAGTCTTTCCTTTTTTCTCATACAAATGCGACATTTGACAGTTCGAGCCTTAGGTAAAACCATACTCACGAAGGCACGGCACAAGTTGGAGAGCGATAAAGCACTAGAGTCAATCAAGAGGTCTGTTGGGGGAATTCGGCAGTCGGGTCCATGTCGTCAATGTAGAGAGTACTTGACACCAACTTGCTCACGTTGTCAAAATTATCCAGCAATCTCGACTTTCCAGGTCACAGCAGCCGTCGAAGCCAGGGATCTCTCAATAGAAATCTATGCCTGTGGCAAAATCCTCACCGTCAACGGTATGGTCATCCGGTGCCTATGCCTCATCTGCCCCTCATCGTCCTCCCCTTCTGTCCGTACACAAAGTCTTCATGGTCTCGTTGTGTAAGCGACCTGTGTCATTCTCCAAGTTAGTTCCCAAGCTATGTTCGAAGGCCAGGCTGATGTTTCCGACATAGAATGGATCTGGCATGAGTTGGCCCAAAACGTACGTCCTCAATTCCCTTCTATGTTCTATTTGTTCGCCATCTTTATGCCGAATGCATCCGCTGTAGTCGGACAGCTCAGGTCTATTGCATGAAAGACTCGGGCAAAGCAATGCAACTGGACGAGTTTTTGTCTCCTGGCGGCACGCGCCAGCTCATCGTTTGTGTTCAAAGCATGGGCCATTGGAGGACAATATGACACGCCAAGAGGCACATGTCGGATATGGTGTAATAATTAACAATATCGCCTCTCATGTGATAGCTCAGGGTTTGATTCCCCGTATCTTTTTGTACACTAAGGCTCTCTCTCAGCCATTGGTGTCCGAGATAAGCAATCAAAGGAAATATGTGATCCTTGACCCTCTCCCATTCCCAATATCTCGCGGTCTGATGTGGCTAGGTCCTTCGTGTTTCACGCTTTGATGCCCTTGCCATAGCATGCAAATGGCTATGTGTGTGGATGATTGCATTCACCTTCCGGTAGTACTCAACCACGTGGGCTGCCATTTCGGGGCTAAGCGCTTAGTCATCGGATTCAATTCCCGACATTATATTCAACACCGTACCAATGCCAACGGTACAGAAGGCTTCAACTCCTCTCCCACCCAACTCATCTAGCACCGGGTCCGAGCTTATTTGCTACCCATCATATGGACTTTTCCTCGATCTAGAAAGGCGGCATGTCGAAGTACATTGGTGTGCCTCCTTGGCTATCTGCTACGAGAGGCACCCACGCTCCACAGTCGGGATACCTGGCATCCGAGATACTCCAATGTCATAACGACGGCAGCCTAGACACCGCATTACAATAGGTTGCTAGAACATAACAAGAACCATTTTCTTCGCGTTTGTGAGGCCCTTCCTACCTTCTTCATTCATTTTGTGACCTTTATAGTTTACAAAGCCAAACGTCGCACTCAAAGGGAGAGTAGCCATGTCTCTGCTCCGTCCTTTGAAAGTGGTCATAGCAACAGAGCTAGTGCCGACTCCTGTCAGCCACCGACAGGCAAAGGATCTGATTTATGATTTGCTGCTCTCCATCACCAATGAACGCGATGGAAAGCGCTGTATTTTTACTGGAAGACTTGACAGCTCATACCTGATGAAGCACAAGTATGCTACTTTAGGTGCATCATGCGGCCTCAGCATCAGCGATATTGGAACGATTCGGTCGGGATGACATTCGCAATGAGATCAACGACACGGAAATTCACGATCTCACGAACATTCTCACACTAGCCATCAGTGTCCATACGTGCTTTAATGCATTGAATTGTGGTTAGAACATGACATCGATGCAAGTTATATGACGCGCTTGTCTGCGGTGTAGATGGTATTACTGCTCATTGATCACTGCATCTTATGCAAAAATGGTAGTTTGTTAGTATGCTAACCACATAATTCTTCATCCGCTGCAGTCCCTTCCCTGATCTCAACTGCGCTCAGGATAGTTATGCGGTTAACAGTCCTTAGTACACAAGTCTGACTGCTCAGCGAGTCAACGATAGGGGCATCTCAGTTGAGTGGACGTTTTTGGAACGACAGTATCACTCAGGTCGCCAACGCACAAAATAAACAAATAACTAATCCGGCCATATGCCTTTTATCCGCCTTGCATGCTGTGTAGACATGCACTTTGCTGTCTTGGACTATACTTTACTTTATCAACATCGTACGGACTCTTTGGTATCGTCAGGCTCCTTTTATCTGGATTTATTCTCGAACCATTTTTCACATAATATACCTTCCTCTGGCACAGGCTGCATCCTTATTTGGGGCTGTACAGTGTTCAAAGCCTACGACTACTGGGCAAGGGTTAGACTCAATTACCATTTGCGGCGTGTCACACAGCTGCCAATCGTACAAAAGAGTTTTTGCTGATGGAATGTCAAAGGCTGGTCCTGACTCTCCTGTTCTTAAGTTTATTTTTCATGAAATAATTGGTGGGTAGAGCCCTGGTGTAAGGTGAACTAGATCCACATCTTTCAATTCGCCCGTTCAGGATCGGATTTAATGATCCAAAAAATAGGGGAGGTGGAAAAGAGGATGTACCCTTCACATTGGACAGGATCCCTCTGCTTGGGGTATGGTAGTGGTGACAACAACAATAAACTATTCGCCATCAATACAAGAAAAAAGAATTAATAGTGTACAGATAATTTACAGATAATTCTTAGTATATCAGACTGTGGAGACAGGATCCTGAGCATTCTTCGCGGGCCTCAATATATCATCAGAATATCCTATCTCTTTAGGTGTTTTTGGGTCATTCTTGAAAAAATGACTGTCAACTGTATTTGATGCATCAGACGCCTCGAATGTACTCAGCTCATTTACAAGGCCACCTCCTATATGAACAGAAACGGACCCTTGGACTGTATCGGGATCAATGGCAATCCCAAGTCCGATGCGGACGATAATAATTGAAAACACAATTCCCTGTATTCAGCACTTGGTCAGGGAGGTTCAAGCATTTCACTATTTTTTTGATCTTACAATGGTTGAGGATAACTAGGCGATCGACCTTTAGCATGCCTGAGAATAGAAATGAAAAAGGGTGGCTCACAGCATCAATAATGATATATTGGAACCAAGATTTCTGACCATAAAGAATGAGAAGGGCGATCAGCATGCTTGAATAAATGGCTCCAGATTCAACGACAGCGCGGGCAATCGGATGAAGACTGCTCATGTGTGAACCACAACGCACACTCTGGTTATTAAGATACCAGATTCTCGAAGCGATCATTACTGGTATGATTTCAGTTTCTTACCCAGTTCGAAGTACGACAATAACTTACTGGTGCAGGTGGTACTGGTTGTAAGGGTGAACGCGAAAAAACTTGAAATCCAACGACCGAGTGATTCAACGAACACCAACGAGCCATCGTTGGCTTTACCCATTGTAGCAAGAATACCAATACCGGCAACTGCAAAAGATTGATGAGTGAGTTGAGAACCAACAGAAGGAAACACCCACCCAAACTAGCAGTATAGACTGTAAGTGGGAACAGGATAAATACACTGCGCCTGCTCCAGACGATATAACATCGGTAGATCTGTAGGATACGTCGCAGTGAATGATTTAATTTCACGTCACCGACAAACGCTTACGGCTACTGCATCACCAACAAAGGTTTGAACAATATACGCTGCACTCCCAAATATTTGCGTGAATTCGGCTAGTACATTGTAGTATTCTTCAGTGTGGCCTTCATTGATGATGAATCCCCTGATTATCCTGGTAAAGTTGATAGCCAGTTGCTATATGGTTATAATTCTATGAGAACAGCGCAGGATACCATGAGTCAGCCTTACCGTGGTGGAAAGCACGAACATGACAATCGCCGCGAGGAGCATAGGCTTATTCAGAGGATGACCTGGTGGCCGATGATAAACCAATGTCCAATAAGTGAGCACGAACATGACAGCAAATGCGCCTAACGAAATTTCAAATATAACTATCCTGGAGAAAAGATGATAGAGATTCCTACCCCAGAGGCATGATTGAATAAGAATGGCAATTAGTTTAGACTGCAAAAAGGAACCAACAGTTAATTTTTATAGAATATACTGTGAGACAAACCTCATTCTCAGTGACAGCCATTTCAGTTCGACGGGTACCAACCGAACGAGTGTGTTAGGAGCTTCGCTTTTAAAGGTACTCTGTTCCCCACGTGCACTGAACCCGATTCTAAAAATCTTTTCGAACTCAAATTCATAAGAAAAGGGCCATCAAATAACATTTAGATAGCACCGAAAGCCTTTCCATAAATTGAAAGTGAGAGAATAGACGAATCACAATCAGGCAACTTGAAGGGCGCCCCGCGACGAAAATATTTCGGGTTCACACACATAGTCATTTAAACAGAGCCATCAGCTTCTCATCTATCAATCCGAGCTTGATATATGAGGACTTCTCAAGTCTTTTTTTAGATTATATCTTAGTGGTAGTCCCAAAATTCCAGTGCGTGTATATGTCATTACCCTATACGTGCAATATGAAGGTAGTATCTCGTATCCAACCTGGTTGCGCTCTTGGGATCAAAATGATAGAAACCTGTGTCTTGCCGCTCGAAAAGCAATTCTGGAGGCCTGTCATGAGAAAATACCACTCATTCATTCGCGCATGATACCACCCGATTGGAACTGCCAGCCAAATTGCTCATATGTCCAACCAGAGAACGAGCTTCCTGATTCAAGAGAGTGGAATCCACAGACCGAACGATGCATCTTGGGTTTCAAGTGAGTTCTATCCAGTGTCAACATATCAGCATCCGACAATTCAAAGATATACCGGAGCCCTCCACAGATGAAAAGAATTTAGTAAGATAATAGATCCAGCTCACCGAGATGTTTTCAACAAGTCGAGCCTCATATTCATATTTCGGTACCACGGCTGTACCCCGCTGAACTGCCCAACTCAGGATTACTTGCGCAGAAGTAACGTTCAAGCGTCTTGAGATGGCTTGTATGTCTTGGTCATTCACGAACTCCTGTTTGCCGACTGGCGAATAGGCCACTAGAAGAATACCTTTATTTCAACAAAGCTCGAGCAACCTATGTTGTGGCAAACATGGATTGGCCTCGACTTGATTGACAGCTAGGACAATGACTGATCTTGGATGATCCAAAAGAGAGGAAAGATGTTTTTCAGACATATTAAGAGCAATCTATTAGTTTCATGATGGTCA